>JRYL01000083.1_pt1 | contig 303908 bp, 279 predicted proteins | sample 235391 | NCBI WGS metagenome assembly JRYL01 (sample SAMN03074223, study PRJNA261481) | activated sludge metagenome | biome: Wastewater Treatment Plant; feature: Wastewater; material: Activated sludge; isolation source: activated biomass of a wastewater treatment plant treating wastewater from......
TGCGTATTGCCGAAGAAAAAGCAAAAGAAGAAGCAATCGAGAAAGAGCGTCAGGTTGCAGAGGCTAAAGCCATTGCGGAACAGAGAGCTAAAGATTCTATAACGTCCAATATGGAAGATTCTATCGGCAAGTCCATGAACGCACTGGCAGATTTGGCTACTAAAAACCAAAGAGCCCAAAGAGAGTTGTTGTCAAGGTTAACCGATGTAGTCGATGTTAAGGACCAGGATCTTAAGGAACTCAAAGAAGAAAATGATTTGGGCGAACAAGGTATCATTACCGAACCAAAACCATTCAAGAGTGTTACTGAAGAAAACGAAGCTATTGAAAGGATCAGAGTGGATATCGATGGTGTTATTGCGGATTACATCATCCAGATACAACAACTCGATACGCTTTATATCCAAAGAACCAAAAAGGTTAAAGATAAAAACGATCCTGTTAACAAGCATTTTGAAAAGACAATTGCCGACCTGAAAGCAGAACACTCCCGATTGGTACAAATGCGATCTTCTCTTGCGACCAGATTGGAAGACATCAACCAAGCCACAGAATTTGAAAGGAAGCGCAGGATTAAACGTGCAATTTATGACAATGAAGAAGACAGATACGAGCAGGATCGTGCGGCATTGCGCGTGATCAAACAAAACACGGTTTTGGCAACAAAGCCATTGACCGAAGCAGATTTTGATTTTGGTGAAGAGCAAGGTACCAGCATCCAGATTATCAAAAATGTTAAAAATGTGGAAAGCGGATATTATTTGGTGGTAGCGGTACATGATGACGTTGCCAAGAGAGACGATTTTGTTAGAAAAGCAGTGGCTTCTGGACAAAGCAACATAGACTTCTTCTATGATGTGACCACAAGCAAGTACTACATTTACTATTCAAAATTTGAGAATATCCAGCAGGCCAATTCAGCATTGCAAGGCAAGGGTAGTATGCCTTACAACGCTAGAATGTCAATCGTTAAAATCGAAAATTAATAAAAGTTGAATTGCCTCCGTCCCATTGCCCCGTGGGGCGGAGGTGTAAATAAAAAACAAACATGGGACGAATTAATTAGATCAAAAACTTAAACAACCGACCTTCCTTAAAACCCCAAATGTTAAGGAAAGATCACAAAAAATCACAGCCATGAAAAAACCTACATTTTCTAAAGCGACCCTACTTGCAACATCATTCTTGATGTGCTTTTTGTCTTTTGCACAAAACTATGTGCCATTCAACCCTCGGTTCAACCAGGACCTGAAAGGTGATATCATCCTCATTGGGAACAATATATTAGGACCCGGCAATGCACCTTTTAACAATAACACGGTATATAACCACACCGTGGACATGAGGTATATAGACATTGACGGCGACCCAACGACGTTCAGTTCTTCAAGTGCCGATCTGGCCATCCCCAATCCTAATTGCTATCAAATTATTTACGCAGGATTGTATTGGGGAGCCGTAACCAACGGGCCCGAACCCATCACTGAAGTCAAATTCAAAGGGCCAACTGGGGGTTACCATGATATTCAAGGCACCATAATCTATGACGCCAATGGTGTTATCACCGGAGACAGTTACCCATATTCTTGTTTTGCCGACGTAACATCGATAGTAACATCCATGGGCAATGACCAAGGTACTTATACCGTTGCCAATGTGTCGTCGGCCCAAGGAGCAACCGGTACTTTCAACCCATACAACGGTACGGGTTATTCTGCCGGATGGTCTTTGTTTATTGTTTATGAAGATCCAACTTTGCCCGGAAAATCCATTACAAGTTTTGATGGATTCAGTGCCATCAGTAGTTCAGTAAACCTTGACGTTCCCGTTTCGGGTTTTAGGACAGTTCCTGCACCGGCTCCTGTTAGGGCAACGTTTGCATTTGCTGCTCTTGAGGGTGACAAACCAATACTCAACGACCGAATGGTTTTGAATGGTGTTCCGCTATCTACAGCCGATCGTTCGGCAAATAACTTTTTTAACAGCTCTGTTACTCAATTAGATGCCACACCCGTAATGAACAGAAACCCAAATAGCACCAATACCTTGGGATTTGATACCGGGGTAATGGTTGTACCAAACCCAGGAAATACTGTTATTGCCAATGATGCGACTTCAGCGGTGGTAAGGTTGGAGAGCAACCAAGATGTTTATTTTCAATACTTTTTTGCTTTTGCTGTAGAGATAATCGAACCTCATATTGTTCTTACCAAAATAGTTGAAGATGATATGGGCAACAATATTGGCGGCCAGAATGTGGTCTTTGGTCAGCAGTTGAACTATGTTATAGGCTTTCAGAATACTGGAAATGACCACGCTACCAGTTTGATCATTCGTGACATACTCCCAATAAACATCAATTTTGATTATCCATCAGGATTAACACTGCCTCCTGGGGTTACGGTGGTAAGCTATAACCCTATAACACGTGAAATCATTTTCAGTGTTGATGACTCTTATGTTGAAGAAGGTGACCCAGTATCCGAAATTAGGATTGCGGTCACAGTTGTTGAGGACTGTATACAGTTGAGCGATGCATGTTCTAACATTATTAATAATCAAGCATTTGCGACATATAATGGTTTTTTTAACCCCAATTTTACGGTATCAGACGACCCAAGTATCAACAGTAACACAGGGTGTTTGTTGACGCCTCAAGCTACAAATTTTTTAGTGGATATGGATCAGTGTCAGTTTGATCAGACACATGTACTTTGTGGTGATAGCCTGGTACTTACGGCTGCTGGTGGGTATTCTTCATATTCATGGTCAACCAGTCCAACAGGAACGCCGGTAATTGGTACAGGGCAATCGATAACGGTGACAGCAACTGGCACCTATTATGTCCACAATGTGGCGCCTGTACCTTGCCAGTCAATCGACCAAGCTTTCCATGTGGTCCTGTATGGCGGTGGAATGACAAATCCTGTGATTCCTTATGCTGATGAGGTGGTAATTTGTCCTAACAACGGCAAGCCTCTTCCCAATATATATCTGTGCGGAGCAAATGATTCTAGGTTTATTCAGACAGGCATCAACGATGCGGCCTCAATAATTTGGGAGCAACTTGATGAAGGAAGCTGTGCCCCGGTTTCAAACCCAGATTGTGCCAATGAGAGTAGTTCTTGTACATGGAACCAAGTAGGTTCTGGACCAGATTTCCTTGCCAATACAGCAGGTCAGTTCCGATTGACAATTAATTACGAAGGTGGTTGTTTTAACCAATTCTATTTTAATGTATATCAAAATTTGTTAAATCCAACTGCTGTTGCAACCGATATCATCTGTGATACGCCAGGTAGCATTACTGTAGGAGGTGTTCCAAGCGGTTATGAATATAGTTTGGATGGTGTCAACTACCAGACCAGTAACATTTTCACGGTTACAACACCAGGTTTTTATACAATTTATATCAGACAGGTGGGTGTTTCTACCAACCCTTGTATTTTTACTGTTCCTGACGTACAGGTAAGGGATCGGAATTTTACAGGAACGGTCAATGTCAATCAACCGCTTTGTCATGGTGACCAAGGAAGTATACAGTTAGTAGCCAATGATGCGCCTCCGCAATATACTTTCTCATTGCACCAAGGTGCGACATTGATAAATAGTGTCGGGCCAATTACGGTCAACCATTATACATTCAATAACCTTAACCCGGGAACTTATACGGCTACCATTGAGACAGAAGATGGCTGTTTGCATACAGAAGACGTGCAGATTATTAATCCGCCGTTATTAACTGTTACGGCAGCTATTACCGTACCATTAAGTTGTGAGGAAGGCGAGATTACTGTATATCCCGTGGGAGGTACACCTCCTTATTTTTACTTTGTCAACAGTACTACTGATTTTCAAACCGTTCCAGAAATTGTGGTTACTTCACCAGGTACTTACAATATTTTGGTAATGGATTCCAACAACTGTTCTGCAACGACAACCATTGAAGTTGATGCAGTTTTGCCTCCGGAATTTGATATTGTGACAACGGATATTGCTTGTGCAGATTCTTCAAATGCGGGGATTATTACCATCAATGTGAGCAATAACAATGGTAATACGTTGGCCTTTAGTATAGATGGAGGCATTACGTTTACCAATTCAAACGTCTTTACGGGTCTGTCCGTTGGCAATTACGAGGTTGTGGTGCAATACACATATGGTTCTGCTGTGTGTGATTCTGTTTCACAGTCAGTAACCATACAGAGTGCAACAACCATTGAGGGCGATGTAGATTTGACATCGCCATTGACCTGCAATGGGCTGGGTGTTATTACCATTACCAATGTTACTGGTGGTACTCCACCTTATACCTACAGTATTGACGGTACGACGTTTCAGGCAGGAACAACTTTTAACGGCTTGAATAATGGTACATATACTATTACCGTGATGGATTCGAGTGGTTGTGCCACGGCCATTGGCCAAATAACCATTGCATCTCTTGATCCTCCCACGGACATGACTTTCGCGAATACTTCGTTGTCATGTCCAGATAATACTACAGATGTGACAATTACTGGAGTTACTGGAGGTATTGGTAATTTACAATATCAGATCATCGCTCCAACAGCATCTGCAACATCATACCAATCTTCAAATGTTTTTGAGAATCTATCGCCAGGAACTTATACGTTCCAGGTTATGGATGAAAATGGCTGTACCTATTCAGAGTCTTACAGCATTGCACCATTGGATCCGATTACTGTTGTGGGGCAAAACATAAATGAGGTAAGCTGTTTTGGCGGTGCAGACGGAGTTATTGAGTTTGTAGTTACCGGAACTTCAAATTTCACTTACAGCATTAACGGTGGTGCTCCTGTATCAGGAACTTCAACAATCACCTTAAATGGTATGGCGGCAGGTACCTATACCATAATCGTAACCGACAACATTACCAACTGCGAAGCGACAGCGACTGTGGAAGTCCAAGGCCCCGGTAGTGCTTTGGATATGACTTTGGAGGTGACAGCCATTACCTGTTTAAATAACGGTGGCGTTGCTGCTACTGTATCAGGTGGATGGGGAGGCAATACATACACGCTGACCTTGCCAAATGCAACAGTATTGGGACCTCAAGCAAGCAATACTTTTGGAAACCTGGCACTTGCCGGTACTTATACCATCACAACAGAAGATGCCAATGGCTGTATTGTTTCCGAAAGTTTTGACCTCAACGTGCCAGATGCCGTTGTGGCTTCAATTAGTACGACATCTGATTTTTGTTATGATAACAACGGGGCAAGCATTGAAGTTTCTGTTACTTCTGGTCAGGCGCCATTTGAGTATAGTATCAATGGTGGAGCTTTTCAATCGAGCAACATCTTTACCGGACTTGTACCCGGAACATATACTATTACAGTACGCGATGCTTATGGCTGTACTGTGGCACTTGATGCGCAAACCATTGAGCCTCAATTGGTGTTGGGTACAATTCTGACCCAGGATTTAGATTGTACTGCCACCCCTGATGCGGTAATCACCGGTACTATCACAGGAGGCTATGCTCCTTATACTTATTTTGTATCATTCAATGGAGGTGCTTATTCATCCTTGGGTACTGCAACATCTCCTTTTACTTATTCAACGAGTAATGATGGCGTGTACCAGTTTCAAGTGGTCGATGCACAAGGTTGTACCGTAGAGTCCGGAACTGTTACCGTTAACCCCTTGTCTTTGCCGGCATTGAGCCTGGTTGCGCAGACACAACCGATTTTGTGTCATGGTGATTCTAACGGAGCCATTCAATTGACCATTGATACAACTGTAGGGACACCACCATTTAGTATCAACGTTCATAATGATACCACAGGAACAAATTACGGAAACCAGACTTCAGGATTGCCTGCTGGCACCTATACCGTCACGTTGACCGATTCCAAATCATGTTCAGCTGTGGAAACAGTTACCATTTCCGAACCGGATCAGATTGTTGTTGACTACCATACCATAGATATCACATGTACAACCAGTGGAATTTCCCAAGGGTCAATAATTATTGACGGTGTCACCGGAGGGGTTGCCCCATACAACTATTTTGTGACAGGCACCAATGGTTATTCAAATTCAGAATTCAATGCTACCGGAACGACCTCTGTTAGTTTTGATGTGGTTGATTTTGGCTTATACCAAATCAATATTATCGATGCCAACGGTTGTTCAGTTTTGATTCAGGATGTATTGGTGGCATCGCCTCCAACAGATTTGGATATCGATGTTGTGACTTCTGTTGATTGTACTACCGGAGGTGTGGCTGTTGTGAGCATTGGGTCAACGCTAAGTAGTTCCGGGCCTTTCTTTTTCAGTATCTACCAAGGGCCAATCTCCAACTATCCAAACCCTCCTGGATCATGGTTGCCAGAAGATTCGCCTGGAAGCCAATCGGCTACTTTTACAAATTTGACACCAGGGGTTCTTTATACCTTTATCGTTTATGATGTTTCTACGAATTGTAGCTATTATGAGCCGGCAACGACACCGATACCTACCAATTCCACTTTGACGGCTTCGGCGGTAACTGCCAATAATATTACTTGTACCGGCAGCGCTGACGGCAATGTGTCATTTACCGTAACAAGTGTTTATGGAACTGCTGTGAATGTGGATTACGAAATTTTTGACTCGTTGTCATTGATATCGACCGGTGTGTCAGGCACTGGAACTGTTCCGGCCAATGGTACACTTTCTGTAGTCAATTTGGGGCCATTGCCTTTCGGGAATTATTATATATTGATCAATGAAACAACAGGGTCAAATTCGGGATGTGGTATTGTAACAGTTCCGTTCAACATCACCGAGTCTGCTATACCATTGTCTTTGAGCGTTTCGATTGATCAAAATGCAAATTGTAATGCCAATTCCGGTGTCATCAGTGCTATAGGCCAGAATGGTACACCACCATATCAATACCAAATTACTACTGTGCCAGGCGCACCGAGCACCACCGATCCAAGTTGGGCTTCGTCAAGTACGTTCAATCTTGATGCTGGAGTATATTATGTACACGTGATGGATGCTTACGGATGTATCGTTTCGAGCACGGCCAATATACTCCCTATGGATCCTTCACCTGTGGTTGCTGTAACGTTTGATAATCAGTGTACTTCAGCTGAAGGTCAGTTCGAAATTGATGTGATTTTGACAACAGTTGGTGTGGCACCTTATATGTTCAGTATAGATGGAGGCGCTTTCCAGACCCAAACACCACCATTTACCATTACAAACCTTTCGTCGGGAATACATACAGTGGAAGCAAGGGATGTCAATGGCTGTGGAAATTTAGTTTCTGTGACCATTGAAACTCCAATAGGCTTGAATGCTTCGGTAACGACATTGGCAAGTTGTAGCGATGATGATGGTGTGATAACTGTAAATGGTTTTGGAGGTACCGGTACTTATACTTATTCTATTGCGCCAAGTGCACCATCTATCTCTTTGTCGGGCAACGTGTTCACCGGAGTTCCATCAGGCACATACACCATTACGGTTACTGACACTAATACTTCTTGTTCGACCGATACCCAAGTGACACTTGAAGCTGCTACACCTGTGACCTTTACGGTCACGGCCACCGATGTGTATTGTAACGGAGGAAATGATGGCACAATTACTGTTGATCTGCCCATATCAAACGATAATCCAATTTATATATATGAAATCATTGCGCCAATAATAGTTCCTGCCCAAACAACCAATGTGTTTTCAGGGCTATCGGCAGGAACATACACGGTGCAAGTCACCTCGGGAAGAGGTTGTGTCGCCACACAAGATGTAGTTGTTGGACAGCCAGATCTTTTGACTGTAGCAGCTACTGCGACGGATTTTGCTTGTACTATGGATAATTCTGTAACAACTTCCTTGCTTACCATTGCTGGAGCAGGAGGTACCATACCTTATCTGTACAGTATAGATGGCATTAATTATTTTGTCAACAACGAATTCAATATTGTAGATAATGGAACAGTACAGACCATAAGTTTCTTTATCAAAGATGCCAATGGTTGTGTTGTTACAGATAGTATTAACATTCTTCCTTTGCCTGTAATGACCCTTGCTACTGTGTCATTGGTTACTGCGATAGATTGTAACAATACCGGGTCTGTTGAAATTCTCGTTACCGGAGGCTCTGGTAGTTATTCTTATCAGTTGTTGCCTGATGGTACGCCTCAAGCTTCAAACGTGTTTGCCGTAACAGCTCCTGGTACTTATAACTATCAAGTAATTGACAATGGAACAGGCTGTGGTATAGTTACGGCGCCATTTGTTGTGGCTCCTTATGATCTGATGGATGTTGCGGCAGTTCCCGTATCAAGTGTTTCTTGTTTTGGAAATACAGATGGAACTATTGAATTGACTGTCAATGGATATTCAGGAAACTATACCTATCAGATTTTTAACAGTCTGGGCAATCCTGTAACTGGTGTGATTGCTGCCAATACTTCCGTCAACCCACAGACTGTTTCTGGGTTAGCTGGAGGCAATTATACTGTAGAAGTTATAGAAACGGATAGCCCGTATTGTTCTTCGACTACCAATACATTTACCATAGTTTCGCCGCCAGTAGCGTTGTCTCTGGTAGCTTCTGAAACTTCAAATGTGACTTGTAATGACGGTCAAGGTACCATCACGGCATTTGCCGATGGCGGATGGGGTCCTTATGAATATGCATTGTCCGGCCCAGTGACCATTGGATATTCTTCAAGCAGTAGTTTTGCCAACCTTTCTGCCGGAACTTATGTAGTAACTGTCAGGGATTCGGCTGGTTGTACAGCCACGGTAAATGTAACACTGCAATTGCCAACGCCAATCAGCGCTACGTTTGTACCAAGCACAACGATGCTATCATGTTTTGGAGATCAAAATGCGTCTATTACGGTTACCAATACAAGTGGTGGCCAAGGAAGCAATTATAGCTATACATTGAACACCATTTTGCCTACACCAAGTACATCAGGGCCACAATCATCACCTGTTTTTGATAATTTGGGGGCGGGGACTTACTCGATAACCATAACCGATGGATTGGATTGCGAATTTGTATCTATGAATATCGTTATTGGAGAGCCGACTCCTATTCAGGCTAATTTGGTGATGGCAACTACGTTAACATGTTTAACAGATGCTACATTGACATTGAGTGCATCTGGAGGTGTCGGCCCATATACATATAGTGATACTGTAACCTTTGCCACAGTATTGGGCTCGTTCAATACGTCAACCACATTCCAGGTAGCTGTTGGCCAGCATGTTTATTATGTTATGGACGCCAATGGTTGTATTGCCAATGTTTCAAACGAAATTATGGTTGAGCCATTGTTACCGCTGGCACTCAATTTGAGTTCGGTCAATCCGGACATCAATTGTGTGGGAGATAATACAGGTGAAATTACTGCCGATGCTGTAGGTGGATTGGGCGATTATGTCTATACCCTACAGGATGGTGCAGGCAATATTGTTAATGCAACGCAAAACGTCCCTGGTCACTTTACAGAATTGGTTGCAGGTACTTATGTAGTAAGCGTTGTGAGTGGTGACTGTACAGCTGTTTCGTCACCTATCGTGATTACCGAACCGGACGCGCAGTTGGATGCAACATTTGTGATCAACAACGTTTCTTGCAGTGGAGCCAACGATGGTTCTATAGAAATCAATGCCACCGGAGGTACGGGAGTCATCAAATATGCCATTTCACCACAACTGAACCAGTTTTTTGATTCCAATGTATTTGAAAATCTAGCGCCTGGCAACTACCAAGTGATAGTTCAGGACGTTCTGGGATGTTATATGGTATTCGATTTTACAATTACAGAGCCAGATCCTGTATTGATAAGCATCGTTCCAAATTCGATGGTGCCGGAGGTTTGCTATGGTGATAGCGATGGAGCATTCAGTATCGAAATTTCTGGAGGTACCGCACCTTATAGCGTGAGTTTGGATGATATTAACGGTATTTATACTACCGGTACACTTACCCAGACCCAGTTTGACTTTACAGGTCTTGGCGGCGGTGATCATACTGTGTATGTCCGTGATAGCCAAGGCTGTATGTCTGAATGGAACATTACTTTCCCAGAGTCTGTAAGGATTGATCCTGTAGTTGAGATCGTGTACAATTGTGACAACAACAGTTTGGGCAACATCGTAACTGTTACGGTTGATGACAGCATCGACAATCCAGCCGATCTTGATTTTTCTCTCAATGGAGGGCCATACCAGCAAAGCAACGTCTTTATCAACGTACCGCCAGGGGTTGGCCATTACATCGATGTAAGGCATACCAACGGTTGTATTGTGAGAACAGATTTATTTGATATTGATGACTACGATCCGTTGACATTGACCTTGGTTGAAGGAGGGTTGAACGAAATCATTGCTCAAACCGAAGGTGGTTCGGGCGATTACGAATTTACATTGAACGGCCAATCGCAAGGCAGCAACAATACTTTCATCATAACTGAATCCGGAACCCACACGGTGACTGTGACCGACAGTTTTGGATGTGTTGCGATAGCTACGATGTACCTTGATTTTGTGGACATCTGTATTCCTAACTATTTCACGCCAAACAATGATGGCAATAATGATGGTTGGGCACCGGGATGTGCCGAGAACTACCCAAATCTTGAGTTCGATATCTTTGACCGTTACGGTCGAAAAGTTGGTACTTACCGATATGGGCAATATTGGGATGGTCGTTACAATGGAGTCGAATTACCAACAGGAGATTACTGGTATGTGGTAAGGCTCAATAGTTTAACAAACGACCGTGATTTTGTAGGACATTTTACACTCTATAGATAATGAAAGCAAATATTGGAACAACTTAAAGAACAAGCGCCATGAAAACCCCACTTAAATACCTACTTATCTTTTTTATCCTTAATGGATATGGTCAAGAACTTAACTTGCCTGTTTGGACCCAATATTTGGCTGACAACGATTTTGTTATATCGCCCACTTATGCGGGTATTGGTGACAATTTTAGGATTCGTGCAAATGGCCTTACCCAATGGGTGGGTATCAAGGACGCTCCTGACAACCAATCGCTCTATGCAGACTTTAGGATAGCAGACCGGTCTGGTGTCGGTATATCTGCATATAATGACAAAAATGGTAATACAAAGCAAAAGGGAATCAAATTCTCTTTTGCTCACCATTTGGTCCTTGATTATTATACCAAGCAGTATCTGTCGTTCGGTATCTCATACAATATCAATAACTTTAGGATAGATATCGAAAACTTTCAGCCCAATTATGAAACTCCCATCGTAGATCCGTATGTTACCGATGACCGATCAATGTCAAACAACAATTTTGACATAGGAGCATTGTACCGTTACAAAGGGTTTTATTTAAGTTTTAATGCCAATAACATCTTGAAAAAGGATATTGACAATTTCAATGTTAAAGAGCCCGATTTGCTTTTGAATTACCAAATATATACAGGTTACGTCATTCAAAGCGATGTCAATAAAAAAGTGGAGTATGAGCCATCGGTGTTCTACCAGATGTTCAGCAGTGACAAACGATCGACCACAGACATCAACTTTAAGTACCGGCAGTATGGCAGGTATGACGATTATTTTTGGGTGGGTGCATCGTATAGGTTTCTTAATGACCAGCCTTTCAAGCCATTGAACTTGGGTCCGATGGCCGGGATCATGAAATCGAAATTTTATTTTGCCTACTCGTACCAGATTACCATGAACGATTTGGCAGGGTATAATTCCGGTACCCACATGATTACCATTGGACTGGATTTCCTTCAAGGAATTAGCAATTGCCCATGTACTACAAGCCGTATCAATAAAATTTAAAAGCCTACCAACAAAGCTTCGTGGACAAGTACAAGGCCAACTTTATTGTATATAGATAAACGCAGGATGCACAATGCGCAAAAATTGGAAATGCAGGTTCTGTAACGTAACTTGTTATGCTTGTTGGTTTATTCTATGGTAATACATTTGCCATTTCCGATTTTATCAGTCAATATTAGACGGGTATTTTTGTATTGACGAGTATTTTTCTACTTTTAGGAAGTCAAAAGTTGATTTGATGACCCAAAGTATAAATCCTATGCCTTGCAGAGCCAATAGCATCCCGTGTTTACTGTTGATTTTCATTTTTTTGATAGGCAATACATTGCATGCCCAGTACACGCCCTATTTTGAAAATTATGCTCTGTCAGAACACAATGCCGGCAACCAGAATTGGGGAGTGTCCATGGCGGACGATGGCAAGATTTACTTTGCCAATGACAATGGCCTGCTTGTGTATGACGGCCTTAAATGGAGCCTTCACGAAATCCCGAACAAAACAACACTTCGCTCGGTTTATGCCCATGACGATAGGGTGTACATCGGTTCTTATCAAGAATTTGGATATTGGGAAAAAAACCAAAAAGGCAGGCTCAAGTACGTTTCACTCGGTCATCTATTAGATCAAAATCGCATTGTTAACGAAGAATTTTGGCAGATTTTTAGTTATCGGGACGCCATCGTGTTCCGCTCTTTTCAGAATATTTACTTTTACAAAGATCATAAAATAATATCATTGCAATCGCCTTCAGTGGTTTTGTCCTGTGATATTGTGGATGACGTACTATATGTCTCTACTTTGAACAAGGGCATATTCATATTAAAGGACAACTACACGTTTGAACCTTATTTTTCAAATGAAACTTTTCAGGACATTAGGGTCGTATCAATCAACAAGCTTGATGCCAAGCTTTTCATAACCACTTCATTAAAAGGATGTTTCACGTATGATGGCAATAGTCTTAAAGCATGGGATACAGAAATAAATGCCATAGTCAAAGAGCAACAGCTCAACACTTTTTCCATGCTCGACAATGGCAAAATGGTATTTGGCACTATTAAAAATGGCGTTTACATTACGGACAAATTTGGTAATCTCATATACCACATCAGTAAAGAAAACGGTCTGATGAACAATACCATTCTCGACCAGATGGTCACCTCGGACAACGAGGTTTGGCTGGGATTGGACAATGGAGTGGCATCGATTAGCCTCAACAGCCCACACACGTTCTATAACGATATAACGGGCAAACTTGGCGCTGTTTACTGTGTTACCAAGTTTGACAATACTATCTACATTGGCAGCAATACAGGACTTTATTATTTGGATAAAAACAACGAGTTGCAATTTGTGGAAGATTCTCAAGGACAGGTTTGGGAACTTAAAGAAATTGATGGTCAACTGTTTTGTGGGCACAATAACGGAACATATTTGGTAAACAAAAACAACATTCGCCTTATCGACGAGTTTACAGGAGGTTGGGTGCTAAAAAAATTGCCAGAAAGCAATGGACTTTACATACAGGGCAATTATACAGGTATAGCAAAATTCCAACCTTTTAACAGCTCTTGGTCGGTCACGCGCCTCGGAGGTACTACTATGCCCATCCGATTTATGGCATTGGAAGACAAAACTTCGGTCTGGACTGCCCATGCCTATAAGGGACTTTACAAGATGAAAATCGATGTTTTGAACGATACGATACTCGAAATCAAGGATTATGGCAAAAAAGGCCTGATAACAGATTATAAAGTACGCGTTTACAAACTCAAGTCGGATATATGTTTTAAGACCAATGATGGATGGTATAAATACGAGCCATTGCTTGACACCATCGTTCCATTTCAATACCTTGACAAAATGTTTGGCAAAGACGCATATATCATTTCTGATGAAACAGAAGATATTTTTGCACTCAAGAACAAAGAAGCCATCGAGTTCAGATCACTTTCAAACCCAGATTACAGATTGTCATTACCGGATAAATACTTTAAAAAACGTTTGGTATTGGGTAACGAAAGCATCTCAAAAATTAACGATTCTGTATATTCCTTGAGCCTCAACGATGGTTTTATGCTCATCGATGCCAAACAGACACCAACCCCCAAGCCTTTGCAGGCTCCCATAATAGAATCTGTAGAGGTCGATACAAATTTTGTGGATTTTTCAGAAGGCAATATTAAAGTGCCGTACAGGAACAAAAGTATAGCCGTATGGCTATCATCGCCCTATTCAAGAGATTATTATTTTGAATACGCACTTTCAGACACAGGACAGATACATTGGCTTCCCACCGAAAACGGAAAACTCGAACTATCAAACCTTAATGATGGTGAATATCGACTTCTTTTCAGGACTTCAGATGCCACAGGGAACGCTTCAGGCACTACGTCATTTCGATTTACAGTTTTGCCGCCATGGTACAAAACCACAAAGGGATTTTTACTTTTAGTATTGTTGTTCGTTTTGGTAACGGTGCTATTTTATGTACTGCACAAACGAAAAATCCGAAAAGAACAGAAGCTTCTAAAAGTAAAATTTGAAAAGGAGCAAGAGCTTATTTTAAAAGAACGTGCCAAAGAGCAAGAACGACATATAGTAGAATTGAAGAATGAAGCGTTGAAAAACGAAGTAAAGTTAAAAAGCAAGCAATTGGCCAATACAGCTATGGCTCTTGTAAAGAAGAATGAAGCGTTAATGGAACTTAAGAGTGAATTGATGCAGAATAAATCTATTTTTGACAACCCGTTCTCGTACAAGAAGATAGTAAAGAAAATAGACCAGTCAATTGGCCATAAAGACGAGTGGAAACTATTTGAGCACAACTTTAATCAAGTACATGAAGAATTCTTCAATGGGCTGAAGGCAAAATATCCAGAGCTAACGCATAAAGATTTAAAAATTTGCGCCTACATAAAAATGAACTTGACCACAAAAGAAATTGCCCCACTTTTGAACATATCTACTCGTGGCGTCGAGACCCACCGTTATCGCCTAAAAAGAAAGTTAAATTTGGATTCTGACAAAAATTTGACAGAATACCTTGTGAATTTCAAATAAAGGCCACTTCAAATTACCTTTTTTGTATATCAAAACTACGTCATTACTACGTCATACACTAACTTTTCAATCGATTTCGTAGCTAAAAATTGTATCGAGATGCTACGTCAGTATTGGAATTGATGCATTTTAACACCTATGACGTATTTAAAATGTAAAGAGAATATTAAATTTTTGAAAGATGCTTACTAACTTGTGGCTACTAACATCAAAAATTAAATACTATATGAAAACCAAATTCAAACTATTATTATTGTTTCTATTTGCATTTTCGCTATCCTATGCCCAAACTGTCACAGGCGTTGTCAAAAATGCCGACGATGGTATGCCGCTACCGGGAGTGAACGTCATAATAAGAGGAACAACCAATGGTACCATGACCGATTTTGATGGCAATTACTCATTGAAGGTTGTCCCGGGCGATGTACTGGATTTCAGTTCACTGGGTTTCAAAACATATTCGGTGACCATCAGCAACCAGACCACAATAGATGTTGTGATGGAAACGGACGTGGAAAGTCTTGATGAAGTTGTGGTTATTGGGTACGGTACCCAAAGAAAAGCAGATCTTACCGGATCGATAACCACAATTAAAGCAGAAGAAGTTGCAAATTCACCCACTAGTAACATTAACCAGGCCTTGCAAGGCAAGGTTGCGGGATTGCAAGTAACAAGTTCTGGTGCCCCGGGAGTTTCTGCCAACGTCAGGATTAGGGGTATTGGCAGTTATTCGACCGATGGCCGTCCTTTGTACGTGGTCGATGGAATGTTTTATTCAGATATCGACTTCCTCAACACTTCAGATATAGCTTCCGTAAACGTCCTTAAAGATGCTTCTTCAACAGCCATTTTTGGTGTTAAAGGCTCTGGTGGTGTAATCGTGATCGAAACAAAATCGGGTGGCTATGAAAAAAAGGCACAATTCACTTATGAAGGATATACCGGGATGCAATATGCGCAGAATGTCCTCAAAATGGCCAATGCAGAACAGTTTGTGACCATGGTATATGAAACAGAGTCTGCATCACAAATGAGCGCTGTGGCAGCAGCAATTGCACGTTTTGGGCGCAGTAGGATCAATCCCAACCTTCCCAATGTGAATACCGATTGGTATAAAGAAGTATTGCAAGCTGCACCAATGATGAGCCACAGCATGAGTTACAGCGGTGGCAGTAGTAATGTTTCCTACTCTGCGGGCGTAAATTACTTCTCACAAGATGGTATTTTGGACTATGCCAAAAACGAATACGAAAGGTTCAATATCAGGGGAATGCTCAATGCTAAACTCTCTGATAAATTTAATTTAGGCGCCAATTTTGTTGTCAGCAATGCTACACAATTTTCAGCACCGGGAAGCGCATGGAACCAAATTTATTATGCGGTACCAATTCTCCCCGTTTACGATGATCTCAATATAGGCGCTAGCCCAACAAGGTTCGCCAATGCTAAAGATCTTGGGTATAGAGGCACACAAAACCCAATCCCAACGTTAATTAATTATAACAATAGGACAAGGAAAAGAGAAGTTTTGGGCAACTTTTTCCTAGAATATAACCTATATAAAGACAAATTAAAATTAAAGACAAACTACAACGTTGGTTACAGACCCAGAGAACAGCGTGTGGTCAATTTGCCCTATTCTTTAGGATTCAATGATGTATACACTTCATCGATAACTGTAAATACAAGAAATGGAGAAAGCATTTTGAGTCCAGGGTTTAATCAAATTTGGGACAACACCCTGACATATACAGATCAATTTGGAGATCACGCACTTACTGCATTGGTTGGATCCTCCTTAAGGGACGAACAATATAACATTGTGACCGCAAGCGGAGCCGATATACTTGGTGTCGATGATGAGGATAATTGGACAATCAACAATACCGCATTGGAGTCAAGGACTTCGGGCAGCTACAATGCCAGAGTTGTCGGGATGTCATATTTCACGAGATTGCAGTATAGCTATAAGGACAGGTATCTGATAAACGGTACTTTAAGAGCAGACGGTGTCTCAAAATATACTGGAAAAAAATGGGGCTATTTCCCAGCAGTCGGTATTGGATGGGTCGTTACTGAAGAAAATTTCATGAATGATAATGGCTTATTTGATAATTTAAAGTTACGGGCAAGTTGGGGCCGATTGGGTAATGATAAAATCAGCCCTAGTTCAGGTTCAAACACGACAAGCCTCGTCAATGTTGATATTGGAGATGTACAGACTTCAGGTACCGTAACATCATCTACCTTCAGCAACCTTAAGTGGGAGTTTGTAGAAGAAATGGACTTTGGTTTGAGCGCCTTATTGTTCGATAGAAGATTATCGCTCGAGGCCGATTATTATATTAGGGACACTAAAGATGCCGTATTCCCTGTTTATCAGCCAATTGTTAGTTTGTACATTGACCAAAATTCTGGTGTAATCAGAAACCAAGGTGTGGAGATAGCAGCAAACTGGAACCAGCAGATTTCTGATAAATTTGGCTTTAATGTAGGATTTAATATCTCAACTTTAAAGAACGAAGTTACCAAACTTTATGGCCAAGATTACATCGACGGAGGTTCAGCAGAGTTTAGACAACGTTCACAAGTTGGTGAAGCTGTCAGATCATTCTTTGGTTATGAGGTAGCCGGAGTCTATCAAACACAGGATGAGGTGGATAACGATCCTTTGGCACAAACAGCTGGAGTCGCATTGGCGCCGGGCGATTTTAGGTATGTGGACCAAAACGGCGATGGAGTGATTAACGATGACGACAGGGTCTTTTTGGGCTCATATTTACCAAACTTTACCTATGGAGCAAACCTTGGTTTTAACTATGGCAATTTTGAATTTTCCGTAAGTGTCTTTGGACAGACAGGCAATAAAATCCTGAACAGAAAAAGAGCAGAGGTTATATGGACACCAGACCTGAATATGGATGCAGACTTGGCTGTCAACAGATGGCATGGACCGGGAACTTCCAATTCTTACCCCTCTGCAGCGGGAAGGTTGAAAGGATGGAACCAAAAAATGAGTACTTTCTTGGTAGAGGATGGAGATTTCTTTAGAATTCAAAATATCCAGTTGGCCTATACCATACAAGGAAAAAAACTCTTGGGAACAAACATGCCGGACACCAAGATAATTTTTACTGCCGAACGTCCTTTTACATCATTTAAGTACAACGGATTTAACCCCGAAGTTGACGGAGGTATAGATTCTCAAACCTATCCCATTCCTGCCGTATATACTTTGGGACTTAATATAAAAATTTAAAAAACAGGAACTATGAAAAATCAAGTATCAAAATCATTGTATATCCTCTTTGGTCTGATCATATTTTGGTCGTGTAGCGATAAGCTCGAAGAAAACGAAGGATTTACGTTAGCTAGCGATGTAGATTATACAAACACATCCGATATGATATTGCCTTTAATAGGTGCTTACGAACGTGCATACACCAGAGGTTGGGAAGACTTTCCTTTGATATCCGTTAGAGGTGACGACGTTAACGCTGGTGGACTGGGCGACCAACAGGACTTTGCAGAAACAGACCTTTACAATTATAACAAGGACTATTGGATGTACAATTCTGTTTGGCAAAATTTCTACAAAGATATTATTGACATAAATGCCAACGTCAGTGCCATCAATCTATACAAAGAATATGCATCCGGAGCCGATCTGGCAAGAGCTGATCAATATGTGGCAGAATGCAAAGTGCTTCAGGGCTGGATGCATCTCCAATTGTCCCGCCTGTGGAGCGACCTGTTTATCATGGAAACCAATGTGGTTTCTGACAATCTGGCCAATGGTGTAAAATCCAAAGATGAAATCATGCAATATGTTTCTGATCTAATGGATGATGCCATACCATTTCTTCCCGACGCAAGGCCAAATGAAAGAACCGATGTGAACGGTGGCGTAACAAAATATACCGCACTGGCCGTAAAAGCTATGGCAAACTTAGAATTGGGCAATTATCAAGAAGTTGCAACCGCAACTGGACAGATAATCGGTTCCAATAAGTTTAGCCTTTTTAGCGATTATTATGAATTGTTTAAAAAACCAGGAGAATTGAGCAATGAAAGCCTTTTTGAAATGCAGTTTTCCGATTATGGTACACCTGATGGATCGCCTGCCAATCAATATTTATGGGCATTTTTTGGCCCACAAGGCTGGACCCCTGCCGTTTCTGGAATTGGTGGCGGTTGGGGATTCTATGAGCCCAGTATAAAGTACATTAAGTTTATGCTGGATAGAGGAGAGCAGACCCGACTTCAAACCAGTGTGCTGTTCACAAATAGAGGTATCGCCGAAATTCAGTCAGATCCAGCCTATGCAACCCTGCCTGCTTGGATCAGTAACACAACCCCCGATGGCGATATAATCAATGACTATGCGAGAGCCATGTTTGCAAGTGGCAAACATTATCTGCCTTCCAACCAAATTACAGATGGAAGAACTTCTTATGGTTCTGGTAAGAATATGATAGTCATTAGGTATGCCGAAGTACTGTTGATGTACGCCGAAGCATTGGTAAACGGTGCTTCAGGAAATGGCATGACCGCCGATGCGGCCGTAAACCTTGTGAGGAACAGAGCCGGTCTAGGATCGCTCTCTGGTGTGACCATAAATCAAGTAATGGACGAAAAATTTGCAGAAATGGCCATGGAATGGGGCATTCGGTATTATGACATGATTAGATTGCAAAGGTATGACGAGCTAAGCTATGACGGAAGAATTTTTTCTGCCGCAAAAGCATATCTTCCGTATCCACAGGCACAAGTAGATGCATTACCCCTCGAGCCATAATTTTTTGGGAAAGAGATTAACTTATAAAAACTTTTAAAATGGAAAAAATCAATAAATTATTTTTAGGGCTCTTCACCTTGGTTTTCATGGTATCCTGTTATGACGGCATCGATCCTATCAATGAGGTTGATCCGGGACCTGATACAGGAGCGCCGGTAATAACCATAATTAGGCCCGTAGATGGATTTGAGATCCAAGTGCCCGAACCTGTAACTTCAACAGTTATCCAGTTTAAAGTTGAAGATGATATTGAAATTGGAACTATTTCCGTAGTTCTTGATGGCGTAGAAATAGCAACATTTAGCGAATTCATTGATTATCGCATAGCCAACGAGCAATTTGTCTATGATTATATCACCACAGGCGATCACACACTCACCATTACGGCTACAGATTTAGTAGGCAATGTATCTACCTCAACTTCAAATTTTACAAAAACCCCGCCCTATACACCAGTGTTCCCGGGCGAACAATTCTATATGCCGTTTAACGGGGATTATACAGATTTGGTGACTCTAGTAGAGGCTGGTCAAGTAGGATCTCCAGGATTTGGAGCGGCTTATTTAGGTACCGGGTCTTTTGTGGCAGGTGCAGATAGCTACCTTACATTTCCATTGAGCGAACTTACAATGGGCAGCAACTTTAGCGGCGCGTTCTGGTACAAGGTCAATGCTTCTCCCGATCGTTCAGGTATCCTCACCATTGGAACCCCCGACATTGCCGAAAACCGCCAACAAGGTTTAAGGCTCTTTAGAGAAGGTAATAGTAGCCAGCAACGTATCAAAATGAATGTAGGTACCGGTAGTGGAGAGAGTTGGAATGACGGTGGACTTATTGACGTTACAGCTGGTGAGTGGGTGCATGTCGCTTTTACAGTATCGCCAACAGAAACCAAAATATATCTTAATGGAACAGTGGTAAATACCGCTTCAATGAGCGCTCCGGTAGATTGGACTGGTTGTAATAGTTTGACCATCGGTTCTGGTGCACCAACCTTTACCTATTGGAACCATAATTCCGATTCGAGCCAGATGGACGAATTGCGATTGTTCAGCACCACGTTGACTCAAAGTGAAATTACAGGCATGATTGCACAAAGCAGTCAAGTGTTCTACATGTCGTTCAACGGCACATACACAGACGCTGTCAGTGATTTGGAAGCAAGTGTAGTGGGATCGCCTGGTTTTTCTACAGATGCCTATTCAGGAAGCAATGCCTATGCTGGCGCTGCAGATTCTTATTTGAGTTTTCCTATTGCCACGGCATTCCCTAACAATGAATTTACGGCAGCGTTCTGGTATAAGGTCAACGCTTCACCCGACCGTGCCGGTATTTTGGTAGTTGGTACACCCGATATATCCGAAAACCGCCAGCAAGGATTTCGATTGTTCAGGGAAGGCAATGCTTCACAGCAGCGTATAAAATTAAATGTAGGTACCGGTAGCGGCGAAAGTTGGAACGACGGAGGTCTTATCGATGCTACTGCAGGCGAGTGGGTGCACATTGCCGTGACCGTTTCGCAAACCCAGAGCAACATTTACTTTAATGGAGTTCCAACCTTGACATCTACACTATCTGCACCCATAGATTGGAGTGGTTGCAACAACCTGACCATTGGCTCCGGCGGCCCAACATTTAGCTACTGGAACCACTTGTCGGATGCAAGCCTTATCGATGAATTGAGAATATTTAACCGAGCACTGTCCCAAGAGGAAATACAAAGCATGCTTTAACGGCATCTAATAATTATTTGAATTATAGTCTATTGTCTTTAGCTGCATTTCTTCACAAAAGGAATGCAGCTAAAAATTATCAATTGTATCCAAAATGAAAACCATCAAAATAGCCGCGATTTTGACAGCAATTTCTTTTATGTTTTTCTGTTGTAAAAATCAAGAAAAGAAATTTGAACCACCTATTGACGACGTGGCGGTGCATCCATACAAGAAGTTATCCAACGAACAGTTATTGGATACTATCCAATACCAAACATTCAATTATTTTTGGGATGGCGCCGAACCAAACTCGGGTTTGGCAAGAGAGCGTCTGCACATGGACGACGTGTATCCCACTTCCCCAAAAAACACCGTTACCACAGGCGGTTCTGGTTTTGGTTTCATGGCCATCCTGGTGGGTATAGAACGTGGTTTTATTTCCAGAGAAGAAGCCTTGGAACGGTTTAAAAAAATGGTAGATTTTCTTGAGTCCGCCGACCGTTTTCACGGTGCTTGGCCGCATTGGCTCAATGGAGAAACCGGTAGGGTCGTGCCGTTCAGCAAAAAAGATACGGGCGGAGACCTTGTTGAAACCGCATTTTTGGTGCAAGGCATGTTGACCGTTAAAGAATACTTTATGGACGGCAACACCGAAGAAAAGAAACTCGCCGAAAAAATCGATAAACTTTGGAGGGAGATAGAGTGGGACTGGTACACAAAGGGCGAAGATGTCCTGTACTGGCATTGGTCACCAACAGATCATTGGGATATGAACTTTCCCGTTGGGGGCTATAACGAATGTTTGATCATGTACGTTTTGGCCGCTGCATCGCCCACACATACCATTTCTAAAAAAGTTTACGACAAAGGCTGGGCACGTAACGACAGTATCATATCAAAAGATTCGCTGTATGGCAAACCTTTGGTACTCGATTATTATGAGCATGACGAAGCACCCATCGGACCATTGTTTTGGGCACATTATTCCTATCTTGGACTTAATCCCAAAGGTTTGAAAGACAAATATGCCGACTACTGGCAATTGACCCAAAACCACGCAAAAATCCACCATGATTATGCCGTGGAAAACCCTGAAAACTACAAAGGCTATGGCGATAGCCTATGGGGGTTGACCTCCAGCTATTCCATAAAAGGCTATGCAGGACACAGGCCGGGCAACGATTTGGGCGTTATTTCGCCTACTGCCGCGCTGTCTTCTTTCCCTTATACACCCGATGAGAGCATGAAAATGCTGCGCTATCTCTATACAAAACAAGATACATTGATTGGCAAATATGGACCTTACGACGCATTTAGCCTGCAAGATAAGTGGTATTTACCGCGCTATCTGGCCATTGACCAAGGACCTATTCCTGTTATGATAGAAAATTATCGCTCGGGAATGTTGTGGAGACTTTTTATGCAAAACGAAGATGTCAAACGCGGATTGGATAAATTGGGATTTACTTATGAATAAACGTACGCATTTATTAAATAGGTTCTGATGGGATAATGATCTATCAATACCATTTTGTGGACGCCCATGCTGTTTTATAAAAATAGTTTTAAGTTTCTTTGGGTTACCCGACTGAAAAACGAAGATATCAATAAAAGGTTTTATTAACGTATTCATACAGATCTATCATCATATAATAAAAATGATTAAACAAATTTTTTGCTTCTTTTGTTTCGCCTTAACGTTCATTGCGTGTTCGAGCGACTCACCCACAGAGCCGTTCAATCCACAACCCACCGATGATGACGGCCAACCAACACCAACGTTGACCGATCAGGAAATCATGGATCTTACACAAAGGGAAACCTTCAAGTATTTTTGGGACTATGCTGAATCTAATTCGGGAGCGGCCCGAGAACGCTACCATATAGATAACCCATCACAAGACCAAAATGTAGTTACCACAGGAGGTAGTGGTTTTGGACTGATGGCAATTTTGGTAGGTATCCAAAGAGGTTATGTGACAAGGTCAGAAGCCGTTACGAGGTTGCAAACCATTCTGGATTTTTTTGAAAGTGCAGACAGATTTCACGGTGCATGGCCGCATTGGATAAACGGCGCCAACGGCAACGTGATTCCTTTCAGTTCGCTGGATAACGGCGGAGATATTGTTGAAACAGCATTATTGGCACAAGGGCTTATTTGTGTCAAAGAATATTTTAAAAACGGCACACCTGCCGAAGTCCAATTGGCAGACCAAGCCGATGCGCTTTGGAAAGGCGTGGAATGGGATTGGTACACGCAAGGTCAAAATGCCTTGTACTGGCATTGGAGTCCCAATCACGGTTTTAGTATCAATTTAAAACTTACAGGATATAACGAAACATTAATAGCGTTTGTACTTGGTGCGGCTTCCCCGGATTATCCTATTCCGGCGGAAGCCTATCATCAAGGATGGGCAAGCAATGGCAATATCGTTTCGGGAAATATGCAATATGGGATTCCATTGATTTTGAAACATGCCGGTTCTGAACAGTTTGGAGGACCATTGTTTTGGGCACATTATTCATATTTGGGACTAAACCCGACCAATCTGTCAGACCAATACGCATACAGCTATTGGGATGTCAATAAAAACCACACCAACATCAATTATCAATATTGCGTGGTAAACCCTTTGGGACATACCGATTATGGACCAAATTGCTGGGGTTTAACGGCAAGTTATTCCAGAAACACTGATGGATCCATTGGATATTTTGCCCATAAACCAGGTAATGATCCTGGCGTAATTTCGCCAACTGCAGCTGTAAGTTCTATTCCTTATACCCCTGAAAAATCATTGGCAGCCATGCATTTTTTCTATCAGAAGAATTTGATGGGACCGGCAGGGTTTTACGATGCTTTTAGCCCTCGGTATAATTATTGGGTGGCAAACGCTTATCTGGCAATCGACCAAGGACCTCAAATCATCATGATAGAAAATTACAGAACCAAATTGCTGTGGAATTTGTTCATGCAGAATGAAGACGTACAAAACGGATTGGATGCTTTGGGATTTAACTATTAAAATGAAAAGAATAAACTACAATGAAAAGAATAAACTACATAATAGCGTTTTTAATTTTTGTTCATTTCACAACAAATGCACAGGGCAACTTCGAATTTGTAGTGGTACCCGATACACAAACCTATGTTGAAGAATTTCCTGAAGTGTACATGAAACAAATGCAGTGGATTGCCGATAATGCCGACAGATTTGCATTTATGCTGCACGTGGGCGATATAACCCAAAATAATTCTGAAGACGAATGGCATTTGGCACAAAAAGGGCTCGCATTGCTCAATGGAAAAGTTCCTTATAGCCTGGCTCTTGGCAATCACGATATGGGCAGCAAACCCGGCGCTTTTGCCGATACACGAGATACGCAATGGGCAAACACTTTTTTTCCGTTAACCAATTATGTAAAAAACTCAAATACCATTGCCGTTTTCCCTGAAAACACGATTGACAACAGTTGCTCGGAATTTAAGATTTTGGATGATAAATGGCTCGTCATGTCTTTAGAATTCGGACCTCGTAACAAAACCATTGATTGGGCAAATGCTATTATTGAAAACCATCCCGATCATAAAGTGATCATCAATACACATGCTTATTTGTTTCACGATAATACACATTTGGACGGCAACGATTGGGCACTGCCACAACATTACGGCGTAGGGAAACTTACCGGCGATGATGCCGTAAATGACGGTGCTGCGCTTTGGGAAAAGTTGGTAAAAAAACATAAAAACATTATCATGGTCTTTACCGGTCATATTACCGGCAGCGGTGTTGGTGTTCTGGTAAGTGAAGGCGATAACGGCAATAAAGTATATCAAATGCTGGCAAACTATCAAAAAGGGGTTAAAACCGTTGAAAAAGGCGATTCAGGTTATTTGCGAACCATCAAAGTGGACAAAGAAGCAAGAACAATTTCAGTAAAAACCTATTCGCCGTGGTTAGACCATTATAAAACCGAACCCGAACAGGAATTTACCTTTGAAAAGGTCAAATTTTAAAAATATTTAAAACATGAAGAACTTAACATATCGTCTTTTTGTTGTAATAGCTATGTTGATATTCAGTAATATATCAGCACAACATCAAGATTTGTACGAATCGAAAACATTCATCAACGATATCGATACGCTACGCTACCGTTTGCTATTGCCAAAAGATTTTTCAGAAACCAAAAGTTACCCGTTGGTACTCTTTCTTCATGGAGCGGGCGAGCGCGGTAATGACAATGCAAGACAGTTAATCCACGGCAGCAAACTATTTGCAGATGAAACCAAACGTGAGGCATTTCCTGCAGTCGTCATTTTTCCGCAATGTCCGCAAAACGATTATTGGGCAAATGTCACGGTCGATAGGAGTACAATGCCGTTGACAATTACCTTTCAAAACGGAGGCGAACCCACAAAAGCACTCACGTTGGTCATGCAATTGATGGATGAAATGCTTACAAAAACCTATATAAACAAGCAGCAAGTATATGTTGGCGGACTATCGATGGGTGGTATGGGCACGTTTGAAATACTGTCCCGAAAACCCGACATGTTTGCTGCAGCGTTTGCTATATGCGGAGGCGGCAGTACACAAGACGCCAAAAACTATGCGGCAACAACCAGCCTTTGGATATTTCACGGCGCAAAAGATGATGTGGTCATACCACAACATTCCATTGATATGGTCACAGCAATTTTAAACTATGGAGGCAAACCCAATTTCACGCTTTATGCCGACGATAATCATAACAGCTGGGATTCTGCCTTTAACGAACCAAAATTTTTACCCTGGTTATTCTCTAAATCAAAACAACTACAATGAAATCACTTAAAAGAACTCTCTACGCAACCATTTGCTCAACTGCTATTCTCATAACGTCGTGCAACAAAACCAACCAAAACAAAACAACGGCATCAAACGATAATCCATTTGAAGCAAAAGTGGATTCCATTTTAAAACTGATGACTTTGGAAGAAAAATTAGGACAACTGAATCTTCCTGGAGCAGGCGATATTGTCACTGGGCAAGCCCAAAGTTCCGATGTTGCCAAAAAAATTGAAGAAGGCAAAGTTGGCGGACTTTTCAACATAAAAACGGTCGAAAAAATTCGGGAAGTACAACAGATTGCCGTCGAAAAAAGCCGCTTGAAAATCCCGTTGATTTTCGGTATGGATGTCATTCACGGTTACGAAACCACATTCCCTATTCCGCTTGGGCTGTCGGCTTCGTGGGATATGGAAATGATTAAAAAAACGGCACAGGTAGCCGCAAAAGAAGCCACCGCTTCGGGCATCAACTGGACATTTTCGCCAATGGTTGATATTTCGAGAGATGCACGTTGGGGACGTGTTTCTGAAGGTTCGGGCGAAGATGCCTATCTCGGTAGCGAGATTGCCAAAGCGATGGTAACTGGCTATCAAGGCGATGATTTGACAGCAAACTACACCATGATGTCTTGCGTAAAGCATTTTGCACTGTACGGTGCACCCGATGCGGGAAGAGATTATGGCACTGTGGATATGAGCAAACAACGTATGTACAACGAATACCTGCCGCCATACAAAGCAGCGGTCGATGCAGGCGTTGGTTCGGTTATGGCATCGTTTAACGAAGTTGACGGTATTCCCGCAACGGGCAACAAATGGCTGCTTACCGATTTGTTAAGGGACGATTGGGGGTTCAACGGATTTGTGGTTACAGATTACACCGGTATCAACGAAATGATTGACCACGGTGTTGGCGATTTGCAACAGGTTTCGGCAATGGCGCTCAAAGCCGGTATCGATATGGATATGGTAGGCGAAGGTCTATTGACTACTTTAAAAAAATCATTAGATGAAGGCATAATTTCTATGGATGACATTGACAAAGCCGTGAAACGTATTTTAACCGCAAAATACCAATTGGGCTTGTTTGACGATCCGTACAAATATTGTGATATCAACAGGCCAAGAACCGATGTTTTTACTGCAGAGCATCGTGCGTTTGCCAGGCAAGTAGCTGCCGAATCTATGGTGTTGCTTAAAAATGACAATCAGATTTTGCCATTAAAAAAATCAGGAACTATTGCGCTTGTAGGTCCTTTGGCCAATTCCGCCGTGAATATGGCAGGAACATGGAGTGTTGCCACCGTACAAAAAGCCTCAAACCCATTGTTGGACGGCTTAAAAACAGTTGTAGGCGATGCTGCCAATGTGCTTTATGCCAAAGGAAGCAATCTGGATTACGATTTGGAGTTTGAGAAAAATGCAACAATGTTCGGAAAGGAAATTCCCCGCGACGGTCGTTCTGACAAACAATTGCTTGATGAAGCGTTGTCAATTGCATCAAAATCTGATGTCATTATTGCTGCTCTGGGAGAATCGGCCGAAATGAGTGGTGAAAGCAGTAGCCGTACCAATCTCGAAATACCGCAGGTACAGAAAGATTTATTGAACGCTTTGTTGAAAACAGGAAAACCAGTGGTTTTGGTCTTGTTTACAGGTCGTCCGTTGGTACTTGTTGAAGAACATCAAAACGTTCCGGCAATATTGAACGTGTGGTTTCCGGGTAGTGAAGCCGGATTGGCTATTTCCGATGTGTTGTTTGGCAATGTCAATCCATCAGGAAAATTAACCGCAACGTGGCCCAGAAATGTGGGGCAAATCCCTATTTTTTACAACCACAAAAACACGGGCAGACCGTTGGCAAACAAAGAAGGCAAGTTTGAAAAATTCCGTAGCAACTACCTTGATGTCCGCAATGAACCATTGTATCCGTTTGGCTACGGGTTAAGCTACACCACTTTTGATTATAAAAACGTAAAAGTCAACAAAGCAAAAGTTGCGATGAATGAAGCGTTCGAAGTATCGGTTGAGGTTACAAACTCCGGTAATTATGACGGTAAAGAAGTGGTGCAGTTGTATATAAGAGATGTGGTAGGTTCTGTAACCCGACCGGTAAGAGAATTAAAAGGATTTCAGAAAGTAGCATTGAAAAAAGGTGAAACAAAAACCGTAACTTTCAGGCTTACTGTTGAAGACCTCAAATTTTACAATTACGACCTGGATTTTGTAGCAGAACCGGGACAATTTGAAGTATTTGTGGGTACAGATTCTGATGCGGGTTTAAAGACGGAGTTTGAATTGAAATGATACCAATGAGATATTGTGCAACATTAAGAATCGGCTTAATTCCCTTTATACATTAATGGTAAAAAAACACAAACATTAAAGAAGTTATAAACCATTAAGAGCGGGTTAAATAAAAACCTTTATTATCTTAATGCCTTAATGGTATAAAAACAAAAACAAATGAAAAAATTAATAACATTAGTCGCATTCTGTTCGGTACAGTTTATGTTGGCACAGCAAGTACAATCGCCGTCAAAAGACCTTACCCTCGATTTTTCGTTGAACAATCAGGGCGAACCCGTCTATCAGGTCACTTATAAAGGAAAAGAAGTTGTAAAACCAAGCAAATTAGGTGTTTCCATAAAAGATGAAATGGCCCTGACTGCCGGTTTCAGCATTACAAACAGTGTGCAAACTACCGTAAACGAAAGCTGGAATCCTGTTCTGGGCGAAGAAAAAACCATTAAAAACCATTACAATCAGGCAACGTATCAATTGACACAAAAAGAAACAAACCGCAGGTTGGACATTGTGTTCAAAGTATATGACGAAGGTGTGGCATTCAGATATGAATTTCCGTTTCAAGACAGCGTAAATTATTTCATTATTTCTGATGAAAACACCGAGTTCAACCTGGCAGGCAACCACAAAACATTCTGGATTCCGGGCGATTACGACAGTCAGGAATATGTGTATTTTGAAACCAAACTATCAGAAATTGACAACGACATTCTTGAGCGCGATAACGGCATCGCTTTAAAAACCATACAGAGTCGTTACCGTGTACAATCGCCGTTAATGATGAAAACAGACGATGGCTTGTACCTCAATATTTTTGAAGCGGCAGTGGTCAATTATCCCGTAATGCACCTGGATGTCGATAGGGTCAATTTCAAACTGAAATCAAATCTTGTTCCCAATGCTGTTGGCGATAAAGCCTATTTGCGCACGCCGTCTGTAACACCTTGGCGAACCATTATGGTAAGCGATGATGCCCGCGATATTGTGGCATCCAAAATGATCTTGAACCTCAACGAACCCTCAAAAATTGAAGACACCTCCTGGATAAAACCCATGAAATATGTAGGTATCTGGTGGGAAATGCACGTGGGGATTTCCACTTGGGATTACGCCGGAAGCCAAAACGCCCAAAATACGGGAGGCGAACTCATAGCAAGCGGAAAACACGGCGCGACCACCGAAAATACCAAACGTTACATTGATTTTGCCGCCAAACACGGTTTTGACGGCGCGCTGGTTGAAGGCTGGAATGTAGGTTGGGAAGACTGGTTTGGCAAATGGAAAGAAGACGTTTTTGATTTCTTGACACCATATCCCGATTTTGATATTGAAGAAGTACATCAATATGCCAAATCAAAAGGAGTAAAAATGATTATGCACCACGAAACATCGGGTTCGGCGGCAAATTACGAACGACATCTTGACCGTGCAATGGAATTGATGAAACGTTATGACTATCCTGCCGTAAAAACCGGTTATGTTGGGCGCATCATCCCGCGAGGCGAATATCACGACGGGCAAACCATGGTCAACCATTTCAATTTTGTAGCACAACGTATGGCAGATAACCAATTGATGGTCAACTCACACGAAAGCACACGACCAACAGGTTACCATCGTACCTATCCCAACTATATCGCTGCCGAAGCAGCCAGGGGCAACGAGTTTAACGCTTGGAGTTCGGGCAATCCGCCGGCGCACGAAACCATTTTGCCTTTCACGAGATTGCTTGGCGGCCCAATGGATTATACACCGGGAATTTTTGAAATCAAGATGAATGTGTATGATGCCGCAAAAACAGCACAGGTGCAAACCACGCTCGCAAAGCAGTTGGCACTGTACGTAACCTTGTATTCGCCATTGCAGATGGCAGCCGATTTGCCCGAAAATTATGAAAAACATTTGGATGCGTTCCAGTTTATCAAAGACGTTCCTGCAGATTGGCAACAATCCATTTACCTCGAAGCAGAACCGGGCGATTATTTGACCGTTGCCAGAAAAGACAAATATTCCGAAAGTTGGTTTTTGGGCACCATTACCGATGAAAACCCACGTACAACCGAAATAAAACTTGATTTCCTGTCGCCAAATAAAAAGTATAAGGCTACCATATACAAGGACGGAAAAAACGCCCATTGGCAAACCAACCCTAAAAGTTATGAAATAACCACGCAAACCGTTACCGGCAAATCCAAATTAAAATTGAATCTGGCAGCAAGCGGCGGGGCGGCTGTTAGTTTTGAACCTGTTGACTAAACTTTACCAAGATGAACGTACCCTATAGGCAAATAAGTATCATCATCCTGCTTTTATCAGTATGCACCACATCGGTAAAAGCACAAACAACCTTCTGCAACCCTATCAATATCGATTATGGTTACACACCGTTTGACGTGTTTTCAAAACAAGGAAAACATCGCGCCACTGCCGACCCCGTTATCATAAATTTCAGGAACAAACTCTTTTTGTTTTCGACCAATCAGGAAGGTTATTGGTACAGTGACGATATGCTCAATTGGACATTTGTCTATCGGAAATTTTTGCGTGACAATACCTATATTCACGATTTGAATGCGCCAGCAGTTTGGGCAATGAAAGACACGCTTTATGTATATGGCTCTACGTGGAAATCAGATTTTCCTATTTGGAAAAGTACCAATCCTACGGTTGACGACTGGGAAATTGCGGTCGACACCTTAAAAGTTGGCGCATGGGATCCTGCTTTTTATTACGAAGAAGAAAAAGATAAGCTCTATTTGTATTGGGGTTCCAGCAATGTATGGCCTATTCTGGGTACGGAAATCAATACCAAAACCATGCAATCTGAAGGTTATACCGTACCCATTTTAAAGTTGCATCCCGAAGACCATGGTTGGGAACGTTTTGGCGAATATAACGACAACACGTTTTTGCAGCCTTTTGTTGAAGGCGCGTGGCTAACCAAGCACAACGGCAAATATTACATGCAATACGGAGCACCAGCAACCGAATTTAGCGGTTATGCCGATGGTGTTTATGTAAGCAAAGACCCATTGCACGGTTTTGAATATCAAACCCATAACCCATTTTCGTACAAACCGGGCGGATTTGCGCGCGGTGCAGGTCACGGTGCGACGTTTCAGGATAATCATGACAATTACTGGCACGTGTCAACCATATTCATTTCAACCAAAAATAATTTTGAACGCCGTTTGGGTATATGGCCTGCCGGATTTGACAATGACGACGTCATGTACTGCAACACGGCATATGGCGACTATCCTACCTTGCTTCCCAAATATGCCAAGGGAAAAGACTTTTCAAAAGGCTTGTTTGCCGGATGGATGCTGCTCAATTACCAAAAACCGGTACAGGTATCGTCAACTTTGGGCGGTTACCATGCCAATTTTGCGGTAGATGAAGACATCAAAACCTATTGGAGTGCCAAAACAGGCGATAAAGGCGAATGGTTTCAAACCGATTTGGGCGAAATTTCGACCATTAACGCCATTCAAATAAATTATGCCGACCAAGATGTCGAATTTAAGGGAAAAACACTCGGAAAATACCATCAATATATCATTTACGGCTCCAACGACGGCAAAAAATGGCAAGTGCTTGTAGATAAAAGCCGCAACACTACCGATGTGCCCCACGATTACATAGAGCTTGAAAAACCTGCCAGAACACGCTATCTGAAATTGGAAAACATCAAAATGCCAACGGGAACATTTGCCTTGAGCGGTTTCAGGGTTTTTGGAAAAGGGCAAGGAAACGCGCCCCATAAGGTTGAAAATTTTATCGCTTTGCGGTCTGACCCTAAAAAGTATGGCGAACGCAGAAGCATCTGGTTCAAATGGCAACAAAACCAACTTGCGGACGGTTATGTGATATATTGGGGAAAATCACCAGACAAACTTTACGGCAGCATTATGGTGTATGGGAAAAACGAATATTTCTTTACCGGAGCAGACAGGACCGATGCTTATTATTTTCAGATCGAAGCGTTTAATGCCAATGGAATTTCGGAACGTACGGAAGTGATAAAATCTGAATAATTTAGAATCTGATGACTTTTAAACCAACCATATTGCCAAGTAAAAACACCATTGGTTTGATGGCATTGTGGATGGTTTTTGTATTTTATGGCTTTTCTCAACAACAAACCATCAATTCCGGATGGCTATTTTCTGAAGATAAAACCCATTGGCGCACTGTAAACATTCCGCACACATGGAACGATAAAGACGCGTTTGATGACGAACCCGGCTATCGTCGCGGGAAAGGCTATTACCAAAAGCAAATATTTTTTTCGCAGTCGCAATCTGATAAAATCCATTACATAAAGTTCAACGCCGTCAACCAAGTAGCCACGGTTTTTGTGAACAGACAAGTTATTGGTACGCACAAAGGAGGTTATACAGCTTTTAGTTTCAATATTACAAAGTGGTTAAATTACAACGCTTTCAATCTGATTGAAGTAATGGTAGATAACTCCCACAACGACAACATTCCGCCACTTGATGCCGATTTTACATTTTATGGAGGCATTTATCGCGATGTAGAATTACTATCGGTTCCAAGACAGCATATCTCGCTCAACGATTTTGCTTCCGATGGTTTTTATGTCAATTATGTAGCCGTTTCCGATGAAAGTGCAGGCGTAGAGGTAACGGTATTGGTTGACAATTTTGATCAAACAAAGGCAACAGCACATCTGGAACTTGCTATTTTTGACGATGATAAGCCCATTCTTGCAAAAAACGAAACCATCCAACTGAATCCCAATACTTCAAAAGAAGTAACGATTAAATTTCCTAAACTCAAAAACCCAAGATTATGGAGTCCCGAAAGCCCAGATCTTTATCGGCTTCAAATCAAATTATCAGATATTCACGACAATCTGCTTGATTATAGAACCCAGCCCATTGCGTTCCGGTGGTTTTCTGTAAACCCAAACACCGGTTTTTCGCTCAATGGCAAGCCGTATAAACTTATTGGCGTCAACCGTCACCAGGATTATGAAGGTTTTGGTAATGCTGTGCCATTGTACCTTCAGGAACAGGACATTCATTTGGTGAAAAATATGGGAGCGAACATTATTCGTTTTGCGCACTATCCACATCGGCGCGAGCTTTACAAACTTTGCGACAAACTCGGGATTTTGGTTTGGACGGAAATACCTGTAATAAATAAAGTTACCAACTCAAAAGATTATTTTGATACGAGTTTGACAATGCAAGAGGAACACATCAAGCAGTATTACAATTATCCTTCTGTAGCGATGTTTGGGTATATGAACGAGATATTTTTGAGGTTGGCTTTTGATAACGCAGCTACACAAAAAGAAAAAGAAGAAGCCAAGAAGTACACTTATGATTTGGCAAGGCAATTAGAGGAACTGACCCGGAGTCTTGCGCCCAATCGACTAACAGTTATGGCACTTCATTATGACGAACTTTATAACGAAACAAAAATAGCTGACCTCTCGATGTTGATAGGGTGGAATCTCTATTTCGGTTGGTACCACGATACCATCGATGATTTGGGTGTGTTTCTGGACGAGCAACATCGACGTTACCCGAACCGTTCCATCATGATTTCTGAATACGGCCCTGGTGCCGATACACGAATTTCAACCAATACACCCAAAAAGTATGATTTTTCGCAAGAATATCAGTTGCTGTTGCATTCAGGATATCATCGTCAAGTGATGGAGCGAAGTTTTGTCACGGGAATGACCGCTTGGAATTTTGCAGATTTTGGTTCTGAATTTCGTGGTGATGCGATTCCTCACGTCAACCAAAAAGGCTTGGTACAGTACAATCGAAAACCAAAGGATATTTACTATTGGTACAAATCGATATTGGATGATAAAGCACCATTTGTACATCTGGCGCTTGACAGTGAGGCCATTTTGAAAATGATAGATGAAAAAACCCATAAGGTAACGCTCTTTTCCAATCAAAACGAGGCAGAACTATTTCTGAACGGAAAGTTCCTGAAAAGCCTTCGGTTTGAACAGGGAATTGCACAGATTGACATTCCTTTTGCAAATGGAAAGAATATCTTGGAAATGGTTTCCGGCACATTTGAGACACAGGCTGCCATAAACGTGGAGGTTATCCAGAATCTGCAGGAAGATATGCCCGTTCGATTTGGCATCAATATAGGCACACATTTCAATCTGGATGATGCTGAAAACGGCATTACTTTTGTTGCCGATAGACCATATAGCGAAGGATTGTTCGGGCATGTTGACGGTACGGTGTTCAATATCAATAAGGACAACCACCAGGGCATTCCACATAACATCAAGAACACCAATGCAGATCCATTGTACCAAACAATGCTCGAAGGTTGCACCACTTATAAGGCAGACATTCCTAACGGAAGTTATAGAATCACCTTGTATTTTGCGGAACCTCAATTAAATAGCAATGTTAATCTCATTTATAACTTAAATGATCGCGCAACCACGTCCGAAAATTTTACAAAACGTGTTTTTGATGTTTTTGTGAATGGAAAATTGATGGCGTCACAATTTAATATGGCGCAACAATATCCTGATAAATATGGTATTGCATTATCAACACTGTTAAATATTGAAAACAACGAAAGATTAACCATAAATTTGAAACCTATAGAAGGGGCAACCGTCATCAGCGGTTTGTTGATTGAAAAATTATAATCCAATCCATGAAAAAGAGTTTATTGTACCTACAGATTTTAATCGCGTTTACGGCATTTTCACAAACTAAAAAGTCCACATATACCTATGCCATAAAAGGAGCAGACACTTTAAAAATGGATGTTTATACGCCCAATAATGTTAGGGAGACGGACAGTTTGCCCGTTTTGTTGTGGATGCACGGAGGTGGATTTTCGGTAGGTTCCAGAGATTATGTCGACGATGCCCGACTTTGCCAATATGCGGCAAAGAACGGCTATATAGGCATATCCATTTCTTATCGCTTATTACGAAAAGGTACAAGTACGGGTTTTGGCTGCAATTGTCCCAAAGAGGACAAAATGGAGGTTTTCAAGCAAGCGGTCATAGATTATCTGGATGCCGCCCTGTTTGTAGTCAACAATAAATCACATTTGCACGCAGATGTGAGCAAGATTATAGCGGGCGGTAGCAGTGCCGGTGCTGAAGGAACGCTCAACGCCGTTTTTATGCGCGAATTTTTTATAGAAAACCTCGAAAAATACAAAGACATTAAGTTTGCAGGCATTTTTGCGTGCGCAGGCGCCATGGTAAACGCAGGATATGTGACAAAAGACAACGCCATCCCGGCTGTTTTTTATCATGGAACTGATGATAAATTGGTTCCTTACGGTACTGCTTCGCACCATTATTGCCCCCCCGATAAGCCCGGATATTTGGTGCTCGACGGTTCTAAAGTAATTGTTGACAAGTACGACCAACTTGAATCGTCTTATTATTTTAATATTGTAAACGGTGGTGGCCATGAGATTTCGGCCATTCCTTTTTCTGAACTGATCAAGGTATTTAGATTTTTTGAACGTACCGTCCTGAACAAAGAAATTGTCCAAACAAAGATTATTAAAACAAAAAAATGATGCACTGTCGTTTATATATCCTTGGTTTCTTGTTCGCTTTTTTTGGCTGTAATGAGGGAGGCGAAAAAGCATCGGATGTAAACGAAAATCCAAAACGTCCAAACATCATTTTCATCATGACGGACGACCACACCACACAAGCCATCAGTGCTTATGGGCATCCCATAGGCAAGGTGGCGCCAACACCCAATATAGACAGGATAGCTGCTGATGGTGCCATTTTTGAAAATAATTTTTGTACAAATGCAATCTGTGGCCCAAGCAGAGCGGTAATTTTAACAGGAAAACACAGTCATATCAACGGTTTTAGGATGAATGGCAACGTGTTTGACGGTTCGCAGCAAACCTTTCCAAAACTGCTTCAAAAAGCTGGTTACAAAACAGCTATCATTGGCAAATGGCACTTGCACGGATTTCCGCAAGGGTTCGATTACTGGAATATTCTCAATGACCAAGGAAATTATTACAATCCGCAGTTTATAAAAATCCAAGACACCGTACATATTGACAAAGACCATGTCAACAATACAGCACACTGGAATGTGACATTGCCCGATACCACGGTTGTTGAAGGTTATGCCACAGACCTGATAACCGATTATGCCATAGATTATATAGCAAAAGTAAAAGACGGCGACCAGCCTTTTATGATGATGGTGCACCACAAAGCACCGCACCGCAACTGGATGCCTGCATTGCGACATTTGAATCTGTACGACACGGTGCAATTTCCGTTGCCGGACACATATTTTATGGACCACAAAGGTTCAACTGCCTCAAAAGAGCAAATGCAAACCATTTACAAAGACATGTATGAAGGACATGATCTGAAAATGACCGTTGCAAAAGGCAGCAACCAATTGGCACACGACCCATGGACAACAGATTTTGGGCGCATGACTCCAACACAGCGCGCAATTTGGGATAAAGCATATCAACCTAAAAACGATGCCATGCACCAAGCCAATTTACAAGGAAAAGAATTGGCGATTTGGAAAGGGCAACGCTATCTGCAAGATTACATGGCAACCATTGCGGCAGTCGATGAAAGTGTTGGAAGAATTTTGGATTATCTTGATGCCAATGGCTTGGCAGAAAATACCTTGATTGTCTATACATCAGACCAAGGATTTTATTTGGGCGAGAAAGGCTGGTTCGACAAGCGGTTTATGTATGATGAATCGTTGCGAATGCCTTTGCTGATGAAGTATCCCGCGGCCATAAAAAAAGGAACGGTCATTACCGAGTTAACGCAAAATTTGGACTTTGCACAAACTTTTCTCGATTTTGCCCAAGTTGACATACCGGAAGATATGCAAGGAAAATCATTCAGGCAGTTAGTTTCCGGCACCCGGACAGTTCCGGGCTTTAGAGATGCCATATACTACCATTATTACGATTATCCGGCATTTCACATGGTCAAAAAAATGTACGGTATCAGAACCAAGCAATACAAATTGGTACACGTTTATGACGATATCGATGAATGGGAATTGTATGATTTGGAATCAGACCCGCAAGAATTGAACAATTTAATTGAAGATGCCGCTTATGATGCTATTGAGCAAGAATTAAGACAGAAATTGAACGACCTTCAGAAAGAATACCATGTAACGGATAAAGAATTTGAAAAAGCACCAAAAGCTTCTGTGGATAGGGCTTACGAAAATTTTAAAAGGTTAAGAGGAACCACGGGCGAACAATACAATCATCATTAAATTTAAATACAAATGAAAAAGCACGTATTTACATCATTGATTTTGCTGACATTGATAAATGCACAGCAGATGCATTCACAAGAAAGCTTAAAACTGATGACCTACAATATCAAACTGGATTATCCCAAAGTGGGCGAAAACAGTTGGGAAAACAGAAAGCCATTTTTCATGGGACTGCTCAAATATAATGCGCCAGATGTTCTTGGTGTACAGGAGGCAATGCCCAACCAAATGAAAGATATGGACAGCCTTTTGGTGGATTATGGTTTTGTTGGGGTAGGGCGTGATGACGGTAAGGATCTGGGTGAATATTCTGCCATATTTTATCATAAACATAAATTAAGGATCGTAGAGAGTGCTACGTTCTGGTTATCCCAAACACCGGACAAAGTATCGATGGGTTGGGACGCTGCCTGTAACAGGGTTTGTACGTACGCTTTGTTTGAAGATAAGGTATCGAATGAGCAATTCTGGGTATTCAACACGCATTTTGACCATATTGGAGTAGAAGCACGAAAAAACAGTACCTTGCTGATTTTGGATAAGATAGAGCAGATAACGGGAGGCAACAAACCTGTTTTCTTAATGGGCGATTTCAATATGGAACCCGATAATACCAATATCCAACAGATAAAAACTAAATTGGACGATTCTAAAGAAATTTCCCTTATGGAGCCGTTTGGGCCAGAGGGTACGTTCAACAATTTTGAGTTCCATAAACCTGTGACCACACGAATAGACTATATTTTTGTAAGTAAAGGCAAAATAACAATTGACAAATATGCTGTATTGAGCGACAATATAGATTTAAAATACCCATCAGACCATTTGCCAATACTTATAGAAGCCAAATTAAATACCCAATAATTTATGGTCAGGATGCATTGAGCTAACTTTTTGACATTGTTATTTTGTGAGAAAAGTTATATTTATTGATTTAAATCTCATTGACCAAGCATAAAAACAACCAATACCTTAACATTAAACAACCACACCATGATTGGAATTATCTCATTTGTCGGATTTACACTTTTAGTAGGTGTAATTTCATATTATGCAACACGCAACACGGACGAAACCTCTTCTGACGGGTATTTTCTTGGCGGTCGAAGTCTAACCGCAGGCGTTATTGCCGGGTCGTTGCTGCTCACTAATTTATCCACAGAACAGATTGTTGGACTAAACGGAAGCGCCTATCGCGATGGACTGTCGGTAATGGCTTGGGAAACTTTGGCGGCCATTGCCATGGTGGTTACGGCCATATATCTGTTACCAAGATATTTAAAAGGTGGATTGACCACTGTACCACAATTTTTGACCAAACGTTTTGATGTCGCTACCAAAACAATAACTTCGGGCCTGTTCCTTACAGGTTATGTCGTAGTGTTGCTGCCCGTAATTTTATATTCCGGTTCTGTTGCAATAAGTGGTATGTTTAATGTTCCGGAACTTCTTAATGTAACAAATACACAAGCCTTGTGGATTTGCATTTGGGGGATAGGCATCATTGGCTCCATTTACGCCATTTTTGGAGGTTTGAAAGCCGTCGCAGTATCCGATAGTATCAATGCTATTGGTTTGATAATAGGTGGTTTGTTTATTCCTTTTTTTGGTCTTATGGCCATAGGTGACGGCAGCATAATGAACGGTATGGATGTATTGATGGCTTCCAACCCCGAAAAGTTCAAATCTATGGGTGAAACTTCACAGGAAGTACCGTTCAGCACCATTTTTACAGGGATGATGTTGGTGCAATTGTTTTACTGGGGTACCAACCAACAGATTATCCAAAGGGCTTTGGGTGCAAAAAACCTTGCCGAAGGCCAAAAAGGTCTGTTGCTTGCGTCGTTTCTTAAGATTTTGGGACCGGTTATGTTGGTGCTTCCTGGGATCATCGCTTACCATTATTTTGATGGAGGGTTAGAGTCAAGTGATTTGGCATATCCGGAATTGGTTCGTGCCGTATTGCCAAATTATCTCGTAGGTTTTTTTGCTGCCGTATTGTTCGGTGCCATTTTGAGTTCGTTTAACAGCGTCCTTAACAGTTCTGTGACTTTGTACGGTCTGGATATTTACAAACAGCACATAAACAAAGGAGCCGATGAAAAAACCGTGGTTTTGAAAGGTAAGATTTTCGGTACGATTTTAGCCATCCTTTCAATGCTCATCGCACCGATGATTGCCAATGCAGGAAGTCTTTTCGCCTATTTGCAAGAAGTCAACGGCATTTACAGCATTCCTATATTTACGATTATAGTTATAGGTTACACTACAAAACGTGTTCCGGCCATTGCGGCAAAAATCGGGGTGCTCTCGGGTTCGTTGTTGTACATTTTGAGCCAATTCATCCTAAAACCCCATTTTGTCGAAAAAGCTTTGGCCAATGCCCAAGCTGCCGGAATTACCGACCCCACTGCGCTCAAATTGGTTGAAACCGAAGCTTACCCACATTACTTGCACATTATGGCCATTCTTTTTGTACTTAACATATTGATAATGCTAGCTATAGGGAAATTAAAGCCACGTCCAGAACCCTACGTTCTCGAATATACCGAACAGGTGGACATTGCTCCTTGGAGATATGTAAAACCTGTAGGGTTGGTTATCAGTGCCATAGTCATTTTTATTTATATATATTTTGCCTAATTGAAATTAATAAAGGCCATTCTGATTTTTGTTTCTCTGTTCTTGTCCATAACAATTATGGCTCAAGAGTTGCCGCCTATTGAATTTTACGATCCTAAAGAATATGATGCAGAGAACCAAAATTGGGGCATTTCGCAATCGGATGACCGCTATATTTATGTGGCCAACAACAAAGGATTATTGGAATTCAACGGAGCACAATGGAAACTCTATCCTTCGCCCAACCAGTCTATTTTCCGTTCGGTTACCGTTGTAGGCAATAGGATATATACAGGTTGTTACATGGATTTTGGCTATTGGGAAAAAGACCTGTCCGGAAACCTTTCATATAAATCTTTAGTTGAAGAAATCAGGGTTAACCTTATTGAAGATGAGCAATTTTGGAATATAATTCCTATGGAAGGTCATGTCTTGTTCCAATCGCTCAATCGTATTTACATTTACCATCCGGGAAACGCAACCTATAAGTTTATCGAAACTTCCCACACCATTACCAAAGTATTTAAAGTAGGAGGCAGCATCTATTATCAGAGCATCGAAGATGGCTTGTTCAAGATCGAAAATGGTGTTTCCCAAAAAATTACAGATAATCCAATCGTGACAGCCAATATTTTGGTCAATATCTTCAGTGAAGGCGGTGGACTTCTCATTCAGACACAGGAAAAAGGATTTTACCTATGGAAAGCAGGCCAAATGAAACCTTGGGAGCATCCATCAAAAGAGTTAGTGTCAAAATTGAGCGTTTATAGTAGCTTGCGGTTGGATGACGACAGCTTTATCCTTGGCACTATTTCCAATGGATTGGTGTATTTGGACAAAGAAGGTGGGTTGGTTTATAAAATAGATCAGACCAATGGTTTAGGAAACAACACGGTACTGTCGGTTTTTAAAGATAAAGAGAACAACATTTGGTTGGGGTTGGACAATGGCATCAATGTTATTAACATGACATCGCCATTTAGCATCTACAATGACGGTGAGGGAAAATTGGGAACTGTTTACACTTCTATTGTTCATGGCAACAAGCTCTATCTCGGTACAAACCAAGGTTTGTTTTACCGTGAAGTCAATAATCCCAATGATGTTTTTCATTATATTGAAGGTACAAAGGGGCAGGTGTGGTGTTTGGTGAATATTGGCGAAACCCTGTTTTGCGGTCACAATATCGGCACCTTTATCATCAATGGTGCCAATGCACAATTGGTTTTTCACGACCCCGGCACTTGGGACATAAAACCCTATCCGGGAAATGAAGGGATTCTTTTGCAGGGAAATTACAGCGGCATCAATGTACTGCATAAAGTTGATGGTAAATGGCAATTGCGCAACAAAATTGAAGGTTTTGGCATTTCATCAAAATATTTTGAAATTCAAGATGCCAACAGGATTTTTGTCAGCCATGAATACAAAGGGGTTTTTGAGCTTTTTGTCAATGATGACCTAACCAAGATTACATCGGTCATAAAGGACACACTTTTGGACAAAGGTTACAATTCGAGTCTGATCAAATACAAGGGCAAGATACTTTACACATACAATAAAGGGATTTTTGCTTATGATGAAAACACCAATAAGTTCAGTAGGGACAGTATTATGAGCCAAATGCTTCCTCCTGACCAATATACTTCAGGAAAACTCATCACGGATGTAGCAAATAACAAGCTTTGGGGATTTACCAGTAGTAATATCGTATACCTTTCTCCCGGCAAGTTTAGCGATGTCCCGAGCATCAGTACCATAGCATTTCCGCAGACCTTGCGCAAAGGTATTGCCGGGTATGAAACCATTGCACATTTAGAAGCCAACAGGTACCTTTTGGGCACATCTACAGGCTATGTGATTATCGATCTCGACCATTTGAGCAATAAATCCTATAACATTACGCTCAATGCGGTATCTAATTTCACGATTGAAGGAGCTGCAGTAGATGTGGACATGAATTCCAACCCCAAATTTAAAAGCAATGAGAACAACCTACAGTTTTCGTACAGTGTACCCGAGTTTGACAAATATCTGGAAGCAGAATACCAATACCAGCTCAAAGGCTATTACGATCAATGGAGCAATTGGAGCATGAGCCCTACCGCTCTTTTCAAAAACCTACCATATGGAGACTACGAGTTCAAAGTGCGCGCACGGATAGGCAATATGATGACTTCCAATGTAGAAACTTTTGGGTTTAACATCGCTAAACCTTGGTACATTAGCAACGTTATGGTGGCATTATACGTCTTGGGAGTTGTATTGATATCGGTATTGATGCATTATCTATATCGAAGTTATTATAAACGGCAAAAGGAAAAACTGCTCCAGAAAAACAAGCGCGATATGGAACTCAAGCAGCTCGAAAACGAACAGCAATTAATGCAGCTCGAGAACGATAAACTTCAGCAGGACATAGATAACAAAAATAGAGAACTTGCCATATCCACCATGAGCCTCATCAAAAAGAACGAGTTTTTGAACACCATCAAGGAAGAACTCAAAAACGTCGAAAACCCGGAGGCATTGCGACCAGTTATCAGGTTTATTGACAAAAGCCTCAACACTACCGACGACTGGAAGTTTTTTCAGGAAGCGTTTAACAATGCCGACAAGGACTTTCTCAAAAAGATAAAGACGTTGCATCCGGCACTCACTCCCAACGATCTGAAACTCTGCGCATACCTTAGGCTTAACTTGTCCTCAAAAGAAATAGGACCACTGCTCAATATTTCTACAAAGAGCGTTGAAGTGAAACGCTATCGTTTACGAAAAAAAATGGGTTTACCCCATGATTATAGCTTAACAAATTATATCCTTGAAATCTGATTGCACTACAATTGTGTTTTTTGGCTATACATCACCACTACAAAACCTGTTTTTTTACAACTACCTCGTTGTAGTTGCAAAAACTTAAAGCTTTGTTAAAACCTCATTTTAATCTTAAAACGCTGCGATTTTAGCAATATTAAAACTCTTTTTTTGAATTGTATATCAATTGTAGTGGCTGTTTTTGTAGATTTTATTACGCAAACGTTTAAGTTTGTTAGACTAACTTTTTTAAATATGATGACAAATATTTTACGCGTACTGATACTATCGCTTTCATGTTTGGCATATGGCCAGAATGTGACAGTTGGAGGCAGTGTGACAGATGATTCCAACCAACCGCTGCCCGGTGTAAACATTATTGTAAAGAACACTTCCAAGGGCACGACCACAGATTTTGATGGCAACTACACATTGAGTGACGTGCCTGTCAATGCCACTTTGGTATTTTCCTATGTTGGTTTTGTGGTACAGGAGGTTGTTGTAAAGAACAGCAACCCAATCAATGTATCATTGGTTGAGGATGCCCAAGCTCTTACTGAAGTAGTGGTCATTGGCTATGGCACGCAAAAGAAAGAACTTGTTTCCGGTGCTTTCTCAAGCCTCAAGGCAGAGGAAATAACCAAGCGCAATCCCATGAGGATCGAAGAAGCGCTTAAAGGCAACGTTTCGGGTGTGCAAGTTAATGCTACCTCTGGTTCTCCAGGAGCGCCACTAAACATCAGAATCCGGGGTATTACCACCAATGGCAATAACTCACCCTTGGTTGTTGTGGACGGTGTCAATATTGGGAGCGACCTAAGTATTATTGACCCTAACGATATTGAAAGCATGAACGTCATCAAAGATGCAAGTACCGCAATCTATGGCGTTCAGGGTGGTAACGGTGTTATCCTGGTAACCACCAAAAGCGGTAGGAAAAGTATGAAAACCAAATTTGAATATTCTACCTATTATACAATTCAAGAAGCCGAAAATACCATTGATATGATGGATCGCTATGAGTATGCTGCTTATGTCAACGAGACCGAGGCGGCAGATGGCAACCCCATCCCTTATCCCAACTTCCAACTCCTGGATACCGATACCGATTGGCAAGATAAATTGTTCAAAAGAGCGCCCATGTTCAGCCATAGTTTGACAGCATCCGGAGGTACTGAAAAGGTAACGTATAGTTTTGGCGCGAGCTATTTTGGACAGGATGGTATCATTGCCAGCGACAAATCCAATTTTCAACGCTGGACAGTGAAGAACAATCTGGGTATTGAGCTTACCGAAAAACTAAAGGTCAACACCATGCTTTTATATACCAACATCAGGAGTCAGGGCATTCCCGAAGGCAATCGTGGGTCAGTACTTTATTATGCACTCAATGCATCACCGTTGTCACCCATTTATGATGGTACGGACGGCTCGGGTATTTCAAGAGGTTTTGCCTACATTGGTTCAGAACAAGGTACCGAGATCATCAACCCGATGGCTTTGATACACAATACCTTCAATGAAGGTTTTGCCGATCGCTTTACAGGAAAAATTGAGTTTGAGTATGATATACTTATGGATTTGAAGGCTACCACCCGTCTCAATTTCAATTATTCTGATTATGGAGGCCGATCTTTTTCGCCTTTGCAGTACTACGGCCCGGGTAAAGTGGTCAATAACGTGAGCCTCGATCCAACCGACCCCACAGCATTCAATTTGGATAGGAACAACGATGGCATTAGGGACGTTTATGGCACTGTTTCAGAAAACACCCAAAATTCCTTCCTTTACACTTGGGAAACCTTTCTCAACTACAACAAATCTTTTGGCAACCACAATTTTAATGTCGTCCTGGGTACCTCATTGCAAAGCGATAAGTACAAAGGATTTTTTGGTTCAGGCCCTTTGAACAGAGCACCAGAATCCTGGGATTATGCCTATCTGTTCAACTCCCAGTCCATTGTGCAAGTTGTGGACGGCGAAGTGACCCAATCTTTGGTGTCCTCCAGCTCGAGTATCAACGAAGATAGGCTTTATTCCATCTTTGGCAGACTGCAGTACGACTATAATAACAAATACCTGTTCTCTGCCATTTTGCGCAGGGATGCCTCCACAAGGTTTGGCCCGAATTTTAGGGTAGCATATTTTCCATCATTTTCAGCAGGTTGGTTGGTATCCAATGAAGGTTTCTTCAATTCTGGTTTTATTGATCAATTGAAGTTGCGCGGTAGTTGGGGTACAACAGGCAGCGACAAATTTGGTTCTTATAGATGGCTTGGTGCAGTAAATGGCGAAGCAGTTTATCCATTCGGCGATATGCTTATCACAGGTAGTGCCGTAGGCGGTCTGGCAAATCCAGATCTCAAATGGGAAGAATTGAAACAGACCAATATTGGTACCGATATTACATTGTTTGACCATAAACTCGGTGTTTCGGTGGACTATTACCGTAAAAAGACTGTCAATCTATTGTTGGTTCCTGAAGTGTCGGCCTTATTGGGCGCTTCGGCTCCTGGCAGTTCAGCGCCATTTGTCAATGCCGGGACAATTGAAAATAAGGGTATCGACTTCAGTCTTAACTTCAGCCATCGGTTTTCGGACAATTTTGGTTTTAACGCAGGTTACAACTTGACCACTGTAAAAAACAAGGCTTTGAGCGTCAACAATGCGGCTGGGTTTTTGCCCGGCGGACTTTTCGGCCTTGGCCAATCAACTTCTCGCTTCCAGACCGGATTGCCTATAGGAGTATTTTACGGTTTGCAAGCAGATGGTGTGTTCCAGAACCAATCAGAAATTGATGCGCATGCAGTACAGCCCGGGGCACAGCCCGGAGACTTGCGATATGTGGATGTAGATGGTGACGGTGTCATTGAATTTGGAAGCAGTGACGACTTAACCGTCATCGGAAACCCAATTCCGGACGTGACAATGGGCTTTAGTCTCGGAATCGATTTTTGTAATTTTGATTTTGCCACTTCGCTGTATGCGTCCATAGGTAATGATGTTGTAAGGAGCTATGAACGTTTCCTCACATATAGCAACAAATCAACCCTGTACCTCGACCGATGGAGAGGCGAAGGGACTTCAAATGAAGTGCCAAGAGCATCGAGCAGGGCGACAAACAACCAGCTTTTCTCGTCGTTTTATGTAGAAGATGGGTCGTATTTGAGAATCCAGAACGTTCAACTTGGATATTCAATCCCAGAGAAATTCCTCGGCAAGATGGGTCTGGACAGGTTCAGGGTATATGTGGCGGTAAACAATCTTTATACGTTTACCAAATACAAAGGCTATAATCCTGATGTGTCCAATTCCAGTCCATTATCTGCCGGAGTCGATTTGGGGCAATATCCCAACACAAGGACATTCACAACAGGAATCAATGTTTCATTTTAATATTATTAAGTCATGAAAAAGAGTTTGAAACAAATAATTGCGGCAATGGTTTTCATGCTTTGTTTTGCATGTGACGATTATTTGGACATATTGCCAGAGGGACAGCAAAACAGTGAATCATATTTCAATACCCCATCCGATTATGAAGATGCTTTGGTGGGCGTTTATGATTTACTTTCTACCACATATCTCAACAATATTTTGGGAGAAATTGCCTCCGACAATACACTTTGCGGTGGTGGCGATGCCACTGATGTTCTAGATTGGCAACAGATAGACGATATGATACACACGGCAGATAACGGTGCCGTACGTAACATCTTTCAGTGGATGTATGCAGGCATTAGCAGGGCCAACTATATCATTGAGTTCAAGGACAAAATCAGTTTTGAGGGCAAGGACCAATTACTTGCAGAGAACCTATTTTTAAGGTCATACTATTATTTTGAACTGGTCAAGTTCTTTGGTGATGTACCGATGTATCTTAATGGTAGGATTTCCATAGAACAATCCCAATCTATCGGGAGGACACCCAAAGCGGAAGTGTATGCCCAATTGGAGCAAGATCTCGCAAGCATCATTGACGATTTGCCCTGGCAACAAGGTCAGGATGGACGTGTCACAAAAGGAGCAGCTTTGGCACTTTTGGGAAAGATATATCTCTATCAGGATAAATTTTCACAGGCAGCAATAGTCTTGGACAGGGTCATCAATGAAGGACCTTACGATCTGGTTACCGATTTCTCGACAATCTTTTTAAATTCCAATGAAAACAACATCGAATCTGTCTTTGAGGTGCAGTATTCCGGTACACAAGAAGGCGCAAGTTTTGGTTGTTTCCCATGTGTCGAGGGTAATGTGGCCTCTGGGTTTATGGGCGTAAGATGGATGGGCGGTGATTTTTCACCTTATGCTTATGGATTTAGTTTCAATGTACCGGTTCAAGAACTTTATGATGCCTATGAGGTTGGCGACACGAGAAGATCGGCCACAATTTTTGATGTTAATGCATTTATCGCCTCAAGACCAAATGCAGGTATAACCATCATGGAAGGCAATGAACATACGGGCTATTTCAACCATAAATACATGCCATATGCAGAACCGGTTTTGCCAGACCAGAATATCAACCACAGCAACAATTACAGGGCTATCCGTTTTTCTGATGTATTGTTGATGGCTGCAGAAGCCTATAACAGGGGTGGCCTTGGTGACGGCACTGCTCAAAACTACCTCAACAGGGTAAGACAAAGGGCTTTTGGAGACACAAACCATAACATTTCTGCTTCGGGCGCTGCCTTAACCCAAGCAATATGGGAAGAACGCCGCTTGGAATTGGCAGGAGAGGGTCATCGGTTTTTTGATCAGGTAAGGACAGGACAAACGGGTTCTATTCCCGGGTTTTCAAGCCATAACGCATTGTTCCCGATACCTAGGTTGGAAATAGAATTGGCCGGTAACCATTGGCCACAAAATGATGGATATTAAAAATAAATTGAATATGAAAAATTTAAAATTTTTATTGAGCGCCATAATCGCTGCATTTGCTATTATTGCTTGCTCAAAGGATGACGAAACACTGGATGTCAATGCAATTACCGCACCGACCAATGTGTCTGCAGCTGTCCGGATTACCAACGACAATACGGGCCTGGTTACCATAACTCCGCTTGCAGAAGGTGCCGTGAGCTTTGAACTTGCATTCGGTGATGGCTCCGAACCGTCGGGCGTATTGCAACCAGGCACAAGTGTGAACCATATCTATGAAGAAGGTTCTTATGACCTCACGATTAAAGCTAATGGACTGAACGGACTTTCTACTACGGTAGCCCAACCCCTTGTGGTATCTTTTGAACCACCACAAAATTTGACCGTTAGCATAGAAAATGACGGTACCGTTTCAAAAAAAGTAAATGTTACTGCCGAAGCAGAATATGCCATTTATTACGAGGTTGATTTTGGTGAAGCTAATGGTGAAACCGTTACCGGAAACAATGGAGAAACCGTTTCTTATATTTACCAAAACGCGGGTACTTATACCATAACCGTTACGGCATACAGTGGGGCCATCCAAACATTGAGCTACTCTGAAGATTTTGAGGTTACGGCCATTTTGCAGCCTTTGACCCCAGCGCCAACACCGCCGTCACGAGCGGATGCCGATGTGATTTCTGTGTTCAGCGATGCTTACACCAATCTCGATGGCACCGATTTTTATCCTAATTGGGGACAAAGCACAACGTTCAACCAAATTACAATAGGCGGAAGTGCCATTATCCAATATGGCAATTTGAATTATCAAGGTATCCAATTGGCAGGCTCTACCGATGTATCGGCCATGGAATTTTTGCACGTTGATATTTGGACGGCTGATGATAATGATGCCAAGATATCCCCAATCAGTTCGGGTCCAAACGAAACGCCTTACGATTTGGATCTGGTACCACAACAGTGGACCTCCTTTAATATTCCGTTGTCTTTCTTTACCGATCAAAATCCGTTAGTTGACTTTGCGGACTTGATACAGTTCAAATTTGATGGCAACCCTGTAGGAGGCACTATTTTTGTAGACAATTTGTATTTCTATCGAGCGCCTTCAACGCCATTTAGCTTGGCAGGCACCTGGAAAGTGCCAGAAGAAGCGGGCGCGTTGGGTGTTGGCCCAGGAATAGGAGACATGAGCTGGTGGAACTGTGATTCTGGGTGCGTAGTGACCAGAGCCTGTTTCTATGACGACATTTATGAATTTGGGACAGATGGTAGCTTTACCAATCATTTGGGTGCAGATACTTGGGTTGAGGGATGGCAAGGCGGTAGCGAATCATGTGCTGCACCTGTGGCACCGCATGATGGATCTAACCCTGCAACTTACACCCTGGATGCAGCAAACGGAACGTTTACCCTCAATGGTACCGGAGCTTATGTCGGTGTGCCCAAAGCTAATAATCAAGGTGAATTGCCTAACGTGGCGGTACCGAGTTCCATTACGTACAATTATACTGTAATTGACGATAACACTATCAGTGTATATATTGAAGCAGGATCGGGCGTGTTTTGGCAGTGCAGACTTGTAAGGACATCAGCTCCTCCATCGCCATTGGCCGGGACATGGGTCATCGCTCCAGAGGCAGGTGCCATGGGCGTAGGTCCCGCAGTTGGTGACATTGGCTGGTGGAATTGCGATGCGGGTTGTGTCACCACAAGATCCTGTTTTTATGACGATCAGTATGTGTTTGGTAATGATGGAAGCTTTTCCAACATTCAAGGAACCGAAACTTGGGTAGAACCATGGCAAGGCGGCAGTGATGCTTGTGCAAATCCTGTTGCACCGCATGATGGTTCCAATCCTGCTACATACAGTTATGATGCAGGAGCTGGCACTCTTACTCTTGAAGGTATTGGCGCCTATATTGGTCTTCCAAAAGCCAATAATCAGGGCGAATTGCCAAATGTGCCGGTTCCGGATGCTATTACCTACAATGTCACTTTTGTCGATGCCAACACCATTCAGGTGTATGTTGAAGCGGGTGCAGGTGTTTTTTGGCAATACAAACTCGTAAAATTATAATTAAGAAAAACTTAATAAAGATGAACTATTTAAATAGAATCCTTGCCCTTTTTGTTTTGGTCACTTGTTTGGTCAGTTGCGAAGATGAAGACCCGTCATTTGGAAGTATAGTTGCACCAACAAATTTAACTGTTTCCCATGAAATTGTTGGTCAAGATGCAGATCATCCTTACGGCGATGGAAGTGGCGTTGTCAATTTTCAAGCACATGCCAATAACGCCACATCGTTTCGTTTTTTGATTCCCGGAACACAGGTGGATGCAACCAACGGACGCGCTTCAATACAATTCTCAGACCAAGGAGTCAATACTTATCAGGTTACGGTTTTGGCATTTGGCACCGGGGGTGTTTCCACTTCTACGGTGGTTGAAGTAGAGGTACAGGTAGATTACTCGCCTCCTTTAGAGCTATTGCAAAAATTGGTTGGGGATGGCAGTAAGACATGGCGTATCAAATCTGAAAAAGACAAACATTTTGGTCTTGGTCCCGTAGGTGGTACAGTACCGTGCGAATGGTATGGTGCACAACCGGAAGAAAAAGTTGGTGTCGGGATGTACGATGACCGCTATATATTCAGTATGAATTGGAACACAATGGGCGATAGAGTGTTTACGCATATTACTGACAACACCAATGATGATTCGTCAGATCCTCATAGTGGGACAGTCTTTGGACGCGGTGGCCAGATTGAAGAACTCAACGGTCCCGGTGGTGAAGTCCAGGGCGGCGATATTTTGAATTATCCTTTGAATGATTATAACGGTAGCTGGCAAATTATAGCACCGGGCGGCGTGGAAACCATAGCGCTTTCCGGGACCAGTTTTATCGGTTACTATTCGGGCGGCAACCATCAATACCAGATTTTTGACAGGGCTGTGCCCAATGAATTATTGTTGTCTACCGTGGACGGTAACGGCGAATTTACCTGGTGGTTTGTCATCACAGATTTGGAGCCAGGAGGTGACGACGGCTTCACTTCGATATACAACAATTTGGTTTGGGCAGATGAATTTGATGTTGATGGCGCTCCAAATCCTGACAATTGGAATTACAATCTGGGAGCCGGTGGCTGGGGCAATAACGAATTGCAGACCTATACCAGCAATTCCGAAAACATTATCATCGAAGATGGCCTTTTAAAAATCACCGCAAAAAAGGAAGGTAGCAATTATACTTCTGCCAGAATCAAAACCGAGAACCTTTTTGAATTTACCTATGGACGTGTAGAAGTCAGGGCAAAACTCCCGATCGGTGGCGGTACCTGGCCGGCCATTTGGATGCTTGGTGCCGATTATGAAACCAACACATGGCCCGCTTGTGGCGAGATCGACATTATGGAGCATGTGGGCAACCAGCAAAATACAATTCACGGAACATTACATTTTCCCGGGAATTCGGGCGGCAATGGTGTTACTGGCACTACCATTAACCCGACGGCTTCTACCGAATTTCATAACTATTCGTTGGAATGGCGACCAGATGAAATTTTGTTCCTTGTGGATGATGTCGTCTTCCATACATTTGATAACAGTACAAGTGTGCCATTCAATAGTGATTTCTTTATCATTTTAAATGTAGCCATGGGTGGCAATTTCGGAGGCGTCATTGACCCTGATTTTGAACAATCGACAATGGAAGTTGAATATGTAAGAGTATATCAATAAATGAAAAAGTTCATTATTGCAATTATTTTGATTGGATCGACCGGGGTATTGGTGTCTTTTTTGGGTACCAATGCTGTTTCCGGATATAAAGACCCAGAAGTTCAAATAGATTCTGTTTCGCGTAAAGTAGATTCACTTTTGAACCTGATGACTTTAGAAGAAAAAATTGGGCAGATGAACCAGTACAATGGTTTTTGGGATGTGACCGGCCCGGTACCCTCTGGTGGCGATGCTGCCAAAAAATATGAGGATTTGCGAAAAGGCTTGGTAGGCTCGATGATCAATGTACACGGTGTGAAAAACGTAAAAGCCGTTCAAAAAATCGCTGTTGAAGAAACCCGGCTTGGCATTCCACTCATCATCGGGTTTGACGTCATTCACGGCTACAAGACCATCAGTCCAATCCCTTTGGCCGAAGCTGCCAGTTGGGATTTAAAGGCCATTGAACTATCGGCCAGAGTGGCAGCAGAAGAATCGTCTGCTGCAGGAATTAACTGGACCTTTGCCCCAATGGTTGATATTTCACGTGACGCTCGTTGGGGGCGAATTATGGAAGGCGCTGGAGAAGACAGTTTTCTGGCTTCAAAAATTGCCATCGCCCGAGTAAAAGGGTTTCAAGGCGACGACCTTTCATTGCCAAATACCATCGCCGCTTGTGCCAAGCATTTTGCTGGCTATGGTTTTTCGGAATCCGGAAAGGATTACAATACTGTAGATGTGGGCACTTCAACGCTTTACAATGTGATTTTGCCGCCATTTAAAGCCGCAAAAGACGCAGGAGCAAGAACTTTTATGAATTCTTTTAATGACTTGAACGGCATCCCGGCCACTGGCAGTGCCTTTCTTCAACGAGATATTCTGAAAGGACGTTGGGGATTTGATGGTTTTGTAGTTTCCGATTGGGGGTCCATCAATGAAATGATAGAACACCGTTATGCTGCCGACCGAAATGAAGCAGCCAAAGCGGCCATTTTGGGCGGTTCTGACATGGATATGGAATCGTATGCCTATGTTAATGAACTTGTTGCATTGGTCAAAAACGGTACCGTAGATATAGCACTTATCGATGACGCCGTTAAACGGATTTTGAAGGTAAAATTTGAACTTGGCCTTTTTGAAAATCCATACAAATATTGCGATGAAGCACATGAGAAAAACGTTACAGGCAGTAAAAAGATCCATGACGCTGTTTTGGATATTGCAAAAAAATCGATCGTCTTGCTTAAGAACGACAACCAATTACTTCCTTTAAAAAAACAAGGCCAGCGTATAGCTGTCATTGGTGCATTGGCTGACGACAAAACCAGCCCGTTGGGCAGTTGGAGAATTGGCGCCGATGACAATACAGCCGTATCGTTTCTTGAAGGCATGAAAGCCTACACAGGTAATACGATAGTGTATTCCAAAGGGGCAACTCTAGTCACGGGTGAAACGCTGTTTGCTAAAGAACTGACAATCAATAAAACAGATAAAAGCGAATTTCCAAACGCTATTGAAATTGCCAAAGATGCAGATGTAGTCGTTATGGTGCTTGGCGAGCACGGTTTGCAAACAGGTGAGGGCAGGAGCCAAACAGATATCGGTTTGCCTGGGGTGCAACAGGAACTTTTGGAAGCTGTATATGCGGTCAACAAAAATATTGTTTTGGTACTGAATAACGGAAGACCTTTGAACATCAATTGGGCAGATGCGCACATCACTGCAATCGTCGAGGCTTGGCATCTGGGAACACAAAGTGGTAACGCTATCGCACAGGTACTTTATGGAGATTATAACCCGAGCGGCAAATTACCGATGACCTTTCCCAAAAAAGAGGGACAAATACCCATCTATTACAACCATAAAAGTACCGGGCGGCCCAACTTGCCGTCTCCAGGTGAAGTGTTCTGGTCGCATTATACCGATGTGGACAATGCGCCCTTGTATCCTTTTGGACATGGGTTGAGCTATACTACTTTTGGTTATAGCAATTTGAAAATAAAGACGATATCCAACCACAAAGTAGAGGTGACCTTTGATTTGAAAAATACAGGAAAGCTAAAAGGCAAGGAAGTTGCACAGCTTTATTTGAGAGATGAATTTGCAAGTATCACACGGCCTGTAAGGGAACTCAAGGGTTTTGAATTGGTAGAACTCGAACCCAATGAAACAAAAGCCATTACCATAACTTTGACCGATAAAGAACTTGGTTTTTATGATAATGAAGGTAATTTTATTGTCGAACCTGGAGATTTTAAAGTGTTTGTTGGTGGTGATTCTAATGCAAGTTTGTCCGCAAAATTTACAATTAAATGATAAAATTAACTGTTGTATTGCCCATTCTGTTATTAGGTGTTCAAGTAAATGCCCAAAAATTATTGTTCGAAGAACAGTTTGATGGTAGCGCTTTGAATACCTCGAATTGGAATTATGAACTCGGTAATGGCTGCCCCGAAATTTGTGGCTGGGGCAATAACGAACGCCAATATTATTCAGAAAAGTATGTTGCTGTCAATGACGGGTATCTGGTCATTACCGCTATCAAAGACTCACTGTACGAATCTGGAAAAATCACTACCAAGGGTAAATTTGAATTTCAGTATGGAACTGTCGAGGTTCGGGCAAAATTGGCCACGGGCAAAGGCATTTGGCCGGCCATCTGGATGCTTGGCAGCAACATAACTGAAGTAGGCTGGCCCAGATGTGGAGAGATAGACATCATGGAATATGTGGGCAAGTCACCTCACGAAATCCACACAACCTTGCACACACCTGATAGTCATGGAAATACAGTCAATACCAAAGTCACAGTGGTTGAGGATATCGAGCAAGGTTTTCATGTCTATAAATGCCATTGGACCAAAGATGCCATCTCTTTTTATATTGATGGCAACCTGGTCTATACTTTTTCACCTGATATAAAAAACGAAAGCACTTGGCCGTTTGACCAACCGTTTTACATAATCCTCAATATGGCCGTTGGTGGCAATTTTGGAGGGCCCGATGTCGATGACAGCATTTTCCCACAGCAGTTTGTGGTAGATTATGTGAAAGTTTACGGTTTGGATTGAAACAAATCAAATGAGAAACTAACCAACCATTTTTTTTGATTTAGCCAATAAGAGCGTATTTTCCGAAATACGCTCTTTTTATTTTCAAAAAGCAATGTCCCGCAAACCCTACATGTCGCAGATTGTGCCTAAAAATGATTTCAAATGGATATTGTGCATCTTGGTCACGCCTATCATTTTTTTGGTATCTTTACACTATGAAAAGACTCATGATTATCAACGGTCCCAACCTCAATCTTCTCGGTACTCGGGAGCCGGAGCTTTATGGCAATCTGTCATTTACTGAATTTCTTGAAGAACTTAGAAAGAAATACACTGATGTTGTTTTGGAACATTTTCAGTCCAATGTGGAAGGCGAATTGATAGATAAGCTGCATGAAGCTGGTTTTGCCTATGATGGCATCATATTGAATGCTGCAGCCTACACCCACACTTCCGTAGGTATTGGCGATGCTGTAAAGGCCATCAATGTACCTGTTGTAGAAGTGCATATTTCCAATACATTCAACAGAGAAAAGATACGCCACAAATCCTATATCTCGAGAAATGCCAAAGGTGTCATTTTGGGTTTTGGCCTACAAAGTTACGAACTGGCAGTGCAAAGTTTTTTGACCCGTTCTTAATTGATTTCCGATTCCCATAATTCGGTTTGCGGCATACCTTTGTTGGCGGTATGTTGCATTGTCCGAGTATAATTATGTGAGTGTTAAAATGTTTCACTTGCGATGAAGTCGTCTGCAATTCCCAAAGAAGATAGATGTCTTTCTACCGCCTGCACCATGGCTTGAAGTCCACAGAGTTATCAATTTTTGTTAGTTCCTGCATAAAGCGATTACAGTTCATTTATTTTTTTCATTACATTTTCCACCATTGCATCGCAATAAATCAAATTAAATTCAAATAATTCTTCTGCCGAGTATAATTTTTCTATTTCGGTTCGCAACATAGTTTTAGCTCTGTTCAAACGTACTTTTACATTAGATTCGCTGATATTTAACATTTCAGCGGTTTCCGCTACATTTAGACCGTTTATTTCCCGTAGCGAAAAAACCATTCGGTAATCTTCGGGAAGTTTAGAAAGTGAGGTTTCTATAATATTCCCCAATTCAAGACTGTGAATTTCTTTCTGTGTATTGTTATCTGAATTGCTGAACATTGGCGTTACATTTTCATTGATGGTTTCGTTTGCAAATTCATTTTTATAGCTGAATTTTTGCTTTTTTCGGTAGCAATTATTCAGCATGATCCTAATTATCCACGTTTTAAAGTTTGAACGCCGTTCAAATTGTGACAGATTTTTGAAAGCATCAACATAAGTGTCTTGCATTAAGTCCTGTGTGTCTTCGTGGTTGTAGTTGTACGATCTCCCGACTTTGTACAGATACGAATTGAACCGCCTTACGATGATTTCGTAAAGCGGTTTATCCCCATTTAAAATACGATTGATAAGTTCTGCCTCTGTTAATTGCTCAAATTGTTTCGGTATCATTAGGCTACAATTTTAGAAATTTTTGCCATTGACAAGGCAGCAATAGCCATTACAAGATCACGTACTGCCACATCGACATAATTAAAACCGATTAACAATGTCAACGCTACAACTGTTAACCAACCTGCAACAATGTAACCGCCAATTTCGGTTTTTTTCAGCACAATGATGCCTGCTATAATCTCAATTACGCCCACAACCATCATAAAAACCGAAGCAGAAAATGGCAATAGGCTTGCGATTGACGGATTAACATATTGTTCCCAATGGGTCAATAGGTTTGTGAACTTGTCTGCACCCGCAACGATTGGCACAATTCCAAATGTGTACTTTAACAGTTTGAATGCCTGTGTCAGCGACTGATTTTTGATCTTATTTTCCATTTTTTTACTTTTTAAGTTGTTACTGTTTATTAGAGTAACTGAAAAACGGAAAGGTTACAAAGAATGTCGAAGTGTTGAATTTGTCGTTTGGGTTTGCCGGGCAATTACCGCCAACCGTCCGGTATAAAGCATAGAAAACCTACCTCCATAAGAAGGAAATGCACGAGAGAAAGATTTCTCTACCTTGCTATTTTCGGTGCTACTGGATTCTTACAAGTGTATCACCTCGCCATACGCATCGGCAACAGCTTCCATGACTGCCTCACTCATGGTAGGGTGAGGGTGGACGGCTTTCAACACTTCATGTCCTGTGGTTTCGAGTTTACGTCCTAAAACCGCTTCGGCAATCATATCTGTAACACCTGCGCCAATCATGTGACAACCAAGCCATTCGCCATATTTGGCATCAAATATAACTTTTACAAATCCGTCTTTGGCACCGGAAGCACTGGCTTTTCCGGAAGCAGAAAATGGAAATTTGCCAACCTTTATGTCATAACCTTTTTCCTTGGCTTGCTTTTCTGTCAGGCCTACACTGGCAATTTCGGGAGTACAGTAGGTACACCCTGGTATATTGCCATAATCTAAAGGTTCAACGTGCATGCCTGCGATTTTTTCGACACAAAGAATGCCCTCGGCAGAGGCAACGTGTGCCAACGCTTGTCCGGGGGTAACATCGCCAATGGCATAATAACCCGGGATATTGGTATGGTAGAACTTGTTGACCAAAATTTTGTCCCTATCTACTGCAATACCCACGGCTTCCAACCCGATATTTTCAATATTTGATTTGATGCCCACAGCCGAAAGCAGAATATCGGCTTCAAGAATTTCTTCGCCTTTTGGCGTTTTTACGGTAGCTTTTACACCGTTACCGGAGGTATCCACTTTGGTAACTTCGCTAGATGTCATAATGTTGATGCCGCTTTTCTTAAAAGATTTTTCAAGTTGTTTAGAAACATCTTCGTCTTCAACGGGTACAACGTTTGGCATGAACTCCACTATGGTTACTTCGGTGCCCAAAGCATTGTAGAAATAAGCAAATTCGACGCCTATAGCACCAGAACCCACAACTATCATTTTCTTGGGTTGTTCCTTTAAGCTCATGGCTTCCCTGTATCCGATAACTTTTTTACCGTCTTGCTTGAGGCTAGGCAACTCACGTGATCGCGCACCAGTGGCAATGATGATGTGGTCGGCACTGTATTCTTTGCCGTCAACATCTATTTTTTTGCCCGGTTTGAGCGTTCCATAACCGTTGATGACATCTATCTTGTTCTTTTTCATAAGGAATTGCACACCCTTGCTCATGCCTTCGGCTACACCTCGGCTTCGCTTCACCACAGCTTCAAAATCCTTATCGGCACCTTTAACCGATAGGCCGTAGTCTTCAGCATGTTTCAGATATTCAAATACTTGGGCGGACTTTAGCAAGGCCTTTGTGGGGATACAGCCCCAGTTGAGACAAACGCCCCCCAAATTTTCTTTTTCTACTATGGCAGTCTTGAAACCCAATTGCGATGCCCTGATGGCTGTTACGTAGCCTCCGGGTCCACTACCCAAGACGATGATGTCGTATTTACTCATGTGAAATCTTATTTGATGATATGAAGCCACGAAGTTACAAAAAACCTATTTGAAAAAAGTCAAGTATGAGGGTAATTTAAAGCCATACCTTTTAAATCTGGCACTAAGGCACAAAATATTGATTAATGCATGTTAAAAAAATCATTGACTATCACAGATTTAATTGATTGCTGAACTTTCAATATACCCTTGAAATTATAATATTGTCTGTTAAAAATATATCCGTGTGCCTCTGGGCAAGCATAATAAAGAGATTATCAATAATTTGTGTTTTAATAGAAATGTACTAATGGCCAATTTAACAAAATTGTATAGCACAACCTGTCAAAGCTATTTTTCTATTTTGTCATTTCTTCCTACCGCTCAAAGATCAATAAGGTTGAATACAATCTCATATTGATAGCGTGAATGTGTATATTTTTTATTAAAAATTATAGTTTATCATTTGCATAAAAAGCACTACATTGGTAGCTAATTTCCAAGGATACCACCAGAAATATTATGGACAAAGTTATTGCGCACAGTCTATTTACCGATTTTGACATCAACCTTTTTTTTGCGGGTAAGCATTTTAGACTCTATGAAAAATTTGGGTCGCACATCATGAATCTCAATGGGGTGGAAGGCACCTATTTTGCTGTATGGGCCCCGAGTGCCAACAAAGTTTCAGTGATTGGCGATTTCAACCTATGGGACGATAACCATCACCAACTGAAGGTACGTTGGGACAAAAGCGGTATCTGGGAAGGATTTATACCAAAAGTTGGCAAAGGCAATATTTATAAATACAAGATACACAGTTCAATACCAGGCATAATTACAGAAAAAGCCGATCCGTATGCACGTCGTTGCGAACATCCGCCACAATCGGCCTCAATAGTTTGGGAAGACAATTACCAATGGAAAGACAAAAGTTGGCTCAAAAAACGCAAGACTAACAATGCTCTCGATGCCCCAATGTCTATTTACGAGGTGCATTTGGGCTCTTGGAAGCGCCATGCAACCGAAGATCGCTATCTATCTTATGTGGAACTAGCCGATGAATTGGTGACCTATGTCAAGAACATGAAATTTACCCATGTAGAATTGATGCCGGTCATGGAATATCCCTACGATCCTAGCTGGGGCTATCAGATCACCGGTTATTTTGCACCGACTTCAAGATTTGGTTATCCCGAAGAATTCAAGTATCTGGTTGATACATTCCATAAAAACAATATTGGAGTCATTCTTGATTGGGTGCCATCTCATTTTCCCGAAGACGTCCATGGCTTGGGCTACTTTGATGGTTCTTGCCTTTACGAACATCCCGACAGACGAAAAGGGTACCATAACGATTGGAAAAGTTTGATATTCAACTATGGAAGAAACGAAGTTCGATCTTTTCTGATCAGTAACGCGATTTTTTGGCTCGACCAATACCATGCTGATGGGCTGCGTGTGGATGCCGTAGCATCGATGCTTTATCTTGACTATTCTAGAAATGACGGTGGTTGGGAACCGAATATCTTTGGAGGCAGGGAAAACCTCGAGGCCATTTCTTTTTTAAGAGATCTCAATGAAGCGGTGTATCATAATTATCCTGACGTACAGACAATTGCCGAAGAATCAACAGCGTTCCCAATGGTGTCGCGCCCTACATTTGCCGGCGGATTGGGTTTTGGCATGAAATGGATGATGGGATGGATGCACGATACTTTACGCTATTTTTCAAAAGAACCAATCTACAGGAAATTCCACCAAAACGATCTAACTTTTGCGATGACATACGCATTTTCCGAAAATTTTGTGCTTCCCTTTTCTCATGATGAAGTTGTACACGGCAAGGCATCGATGATACACAAAATGCCCGGCGATGAATGGCAGAAATTTGCCAATTTGAGATTGCTGTATGCATTTATGTTTGCACATCCCGGCACAAAATTGTTGTTTCAGGGAGGTGAGTTCGCACAAACAACCGAATGGAACTTTACCAAAGGACTGGACTGGTATTTGCTCCAGTTTGATTTTCATAAGGGCATGCAAAATTTGGTCAAAGAACTCAACACACTATATAGGTCACAACCGGCATTGTATAAGATCCAATTTGGCTGGCAAGGTTTTGAATGGATAGACCACGCAGACCATAAAAATTCTGTGTATGCGTTCATCAGACATTCTGAAAATCCTGATGACGACCTTATTGTAGTTTGCAATATGACACCTATACCATTGAAAACATATAGAATAGGTGTTTCATCTAAAGGAAAACTTAAAGAAATTTTTAATACTGATGCCAAAGTATTTGGAGGCACCGGTGCTTATGTCAACAAGCCGTTTTCTTCAAAAAAAGGACAGCAACATTTCCGGGATTATTTTGCAGAAATAACCATTCCCCCGTTGGCAATGGTAGTGTTCAAGTTTACCGAAATCCAAAACAAATCCAATAAAAAATCGACACAATCAAAAAAGAAGACCAAAGCTGCACCAACAAAAAAAATAAGGCAAAGCAATTCGAAAACGTTATAGTTAACAACTCGTCAAAACAAATGTTTTATATCTGCCAACTAATACTTTTTTTTGTGATTGAAGAATTTTTGAGATTATGATTATCAATACCGAGTTAGAACAAAAGGGCAATCAATTCCCGACAAAAATAGTAGAATACAGAAAAGATGTTGACACACTCTATTTTTCGACCGAAAACGAAGTCGTACTCGAATTAACGGTGATACGGGACAGCATACTCCGCTTCAGATATACAACTACAGGAAAATTTGCCAATGATTTCTCTTACGCCATTACCAAATTTGCCCGCACAGGCTACAACAGCCTTGAAATTGAGGAAGACAGCTATGCATATAAGGTCATAACCTCTAAATTGATATGTTACATCCAGAAATCAGATTTAAAAGTATCAGTCGCCGATGTTAAGGACGGACAACTTATCAACCAGGATGAATTGGGTTTCCATTGGGAGGAAAGCTATGAATATGGCGGCAATATCGTAAAGGTAAGCAAGCAATCCCACGACGGCGAATGTTATTTCGGATTGGGCGATAAACCTGTTGAACTGAACCTTAAGGGTAAGCGGTTCGAGAATTGGGTTACAGACTCCTACGCCTATGACAAAGGCACTGACCCAATATATAAGGCAATCCCTTTTTTTACAGGACTATACAATAAAAAAGCCTACGGCATTTTCTTTGACAACACATTCAGGTCATTTTTCGATTTTTCCTATGAAAGAAGGAACGTCACCAGTTTTTGGGCACAAGGTGGCGAGATGAACTACTATTTCATTTACGGACCCAAAATGGAAGACGTTGTGGCCAACTATACCGATCTAACAGGCAAGCCCCACCAACTCCCACCTCTCTGGGCTTTAGGTTTCCACCAATGCAAGTGGAGCTATTTCCCCGAAAGCAAGGTTAAAGAAATAACACAGAAATTCAGGGACTTAAAGATACCTTGCGATGCCATTTATCTCGATATCGATTATATGGATGGTTTTAGGTGCTTCACATGGAACAAAGACTATTTTCCCGACCCTAAGCGAATGGTCAGGGAACTGGCCGATGAAGGGTTCAAAACGGTGGTCATTATTGACCCGGGGATTAAAATAGATAAAGATTATTCGGTATTCAAAGAAGCTTTAGAAAACGATTATTTCTGCAAACGTGCCGATGGCGATTACATGAAAGGGAAAGTATGGCCGGGCGAATGTTATTTTCCCGATTTTACCAATAAAGAAGTACGTGATTGGTGGTCAGGTCTTTACCGAGAATTGATTGAAGAAATAGGCGTAAAGGGTGTTTGGAACGATATGAACGAACCCGCTGTGATGGAAGTCCCTAACAAAACCTTTCCGGATGATGTGAGACATGAGTACGAAGGCAACCGTTGCAGCCACCGAAAAGCACACAACGTTTATGGCATGCAGATGGCAAGAGCCACCTATCAGGGCGTCAAAAAATTTGCCTATCCCAAGAGGCCTTTTGTCATCACAAGAGCTGCATATTCAGGGACACAGCGCTACACATCTACTTGGACCGGTGACAATGTTGCTTCGTGGCAGCACCTTTGGATAGCCAATGTTCAGGCCCAACGGTTGGCCATGTCTGGATTTTCCTTTGCGGGCAGTGATATCGGCGGATTTGCCGAACAACCCCACGGCGAACTTTTCACACGATGGATCCAGCTCGGTGTGTTCCACCCGTTTTGCAGGGTACATTCCTCTGGCGACCATGGCAATCAGGAACCTTGGGCATTTGATGACGACGTGACCAATATTGTCCGTAAATTCATCGAATTGCGCTACCAACTGCTGCCATATCTCTACACAACGTTTTGGAAATATGTGGAAGAAGGCATACCCATGCTCAAATCTTTGGTGCTTTATGACCAAGAAGACATTCATACCCACTACAGGATAGACGAGTTTATCTATGGAGACAAAATATTGGTATGCCCAATTCTCGAACCCAATGCAAAAGGAAGGCGCATGTTTTTCCCAAGAGGAAAATGGTACAATTTCTGGAACGACCAGTTGGTTGTTGGAGGCAGAGAGGCGTGGGTGGATGCAGATATAGACAGTATGCCGGTTTTTGTAAAAGAAGGTGCCATCATTCCCAAATTTCCGGTGCAGCAATATGTGGGCGAAAAACAGATTGACCAAGTTACTTTGGAAGTATATTTCAAGGAAGGCAAAGAAGATTCCTCATTGTTTGACGATGCCCACGACGGCTATGATTATACAAAAGGGAGATACAGTTTAAGGACTTTTAAACTCACGGGAAAACCCAACGAACTTATCATCCAGCAGCACAAAGAAGGAAAGTACTCCAGTGATTATGAAACGTTTGAAATAAAATTCCACGGCGTGCCTTTCAAGATTGCCAAGGTGCAGATCGACAATGCAGAAGTACCACTGACCGAATTAAAACTCAATGGAAAAAACTCTATGATCGTGGACAAGGATTTTACCGAGTTGCACCTTATTGGTAAGTGAAAGTTTACCTGTGACCAACAATATTTTGCAGTGTCTGAAATAATAAGGAACGATTTTTGTATTTTTATACTGCTCAACTTTAATAATGAATGTTATGAAACTTAAAAACATAATTGTGGCTTTTGGTACGGTAGTGTTATTTCTATCCTGTTCTACCAATCCGTTTACGGGCAAAAAGACTTTGGCGCTTGTACCAAACTCACAGATCTTTCCTACATCTTTTGCCCAGTACGACCAATTTCTGAACGAAAATAAAGTAGTAAAGGGTACGGCCGAAGCCAATATGGTAAAGAATATCGGCCAAAAAATTGCAGTTGCAGCAGAACGCTGGCTCAATGCCAATGGTTTTCAGGGATATCTTGAAGGTTATGAATGGGAATACACCCTTGTAGATGACAAAACGGTAAATGCTTGGTGCATGCCTGGCGGAAAAATTGTTGTTTACACAGGTATCATACCGGTTGCCAAAACAGAAGCGGGTCTTGCCGCAATCATGGGACATGAAGTGTCACACGCTCTGGCAAACCATGGACAGCAGCGCATGAGTGCCGGAATGGTACAACAGTTGGGCGCTGTGGCAGGCAATGTGGCCATCAAGGATCCACAGACTTTGAACCTCTTCAACCAAGCTTATGGCGTTGGAACACAGGTAGGGGTGATGCTACCATTTAGCCGTGGCCATGAATCTGAAGCCGATGAAATTGGGCTCTACCTTATGGCAATTGCGGGATACGATCCCAATGAAGCAGCAGAACTTTGGAAACGTATGAGCGCACAAAGTGGTGGACAAGCACCTCCTGAATTTTTGAGCACTCACCCAAGCAACGAGACAAGGATTAAAAATATTGAGGCCCTTGCTCCAAAAGCTAAAGCTGAAGCTAAAAAGTTTGGGGTTACAACATTTAAGATTTGATATTGGCAAATTAGATATATGTTATCCATCCATTTGGGATCCAACATTAAAGCAAAGTTGAACTTTAGGACTATTTTATCACGATCAATAACTTAGTTATCCAAATACAATTGGTTTAAAATATTTAGTTACTTTAGAACCGCACTTTTTGGTGCGGTTTTTTAATGAAATATGTCACCAATTTATGAAACAACTTCAAAAAGGCAGTAAAAAACTGCTCAATGCCTGGGCATTTTACGATTGGGCTAACTCTGTTTACACCCTAACGATTGCCTCGTCCATTTTTCCTATTTTCTATTCCGCTCTTTTTGTTGAAAATGCCCCAAAGGAAGTATGGGCTTTTGGTATGGAGTTTAAGAGTACGGCACTTATAACCTTTGTAACGGCGTTTACTTTTTTGGTCGTATCAGTACTTTCACCGGTACTATCGGGAATTGCCGATTATATTGGAAACAAAAAAAGCTTTATGAAATTCTTCTGCTATGTTGGCGGTATAGGATGCATTGGGTTATATTGGTTCAGTTTAGAACATATTTACCAAAGCCTATTGTTCTATTTTATGGGCTTGATAGGCTATTGGGGCAGTTTGGTTTTCTATAATTCCTATCTTCCCGATATTGCCTTTGAGGAACAACAAGATAAAATCAGCGCCCGCGGCTATTCTTTGGGCTATATTGGGAGTGTTATCTTGCTTGTTATCAACCTTGCAATGGTAATGAGCCAAGAAGATGGTGCATCAAAAATGGCCATGATGCGCTATTCGTTTATCACGGTAGGTATCTGGTGGATACTGTTCAGCCAGTACACTTTTTATTGGTTGCCAAAAGGCGTTTCAAAAGGACATAAGGTCACAAAAGATGTTGTTTTCAAAGGCTTTAGGGAACTTAAGTTGGTTTGGGGGCAAATGCTGCAAAATTTAAGACTAAAACGTTACCTAACAGCATTTTTTGTTTTCAGTATGGCGGTACAAACTATTATGCTTGTTGCCGTTTATTTTGGTGAAGAAGAAATAGATTGGGGCAATGGCGATAAAAAGACCATGGGGCTTGTTGCCAGTATCCTTATCATTCAATTGGTGGCTGTCGTAGGCGCTTTGCTCACTTCGAGGGCTTCTGCAAAGTTTGGCAACATTGCAACACTTATTTTTATCAATTTCATATGGATGGGGCTTTGCGTTTATGCCTATTTTATGGTCACGCCCACAGATTTTTATATTGCTGCGACCGTTGTGGGCTTTGTCATGGGCGGAATCCAGTCTTTGGCGCGTTCTACTTATTCCAAGTTATTGCCGGAAACAGAAGACACCACATCGTTTTTCAGCTTTTATGATGTTGCAGAAAAAATCGGAATTGTGATAGGCATGGTCATCTTTGCCTCTATAGACCAGATAACGGGCAGTATGCGCAATGCTATTTTATTTTTGTTCTTGTTCTTTTTGTCGGGCATTGTGTTGTTGTTCCGTGTGCCAAAAAAATGAAAGTTGACATTTCTATCGGTGGATACGTTATGTAGTGGAATGGAGCATTTCTTCTATCGTTAATTCATTTTGATTTTAACTTTATAGTTTTCTCCATCCCACTTCGCAACTGTGGGAATGGCAAGGAAAGATGTTATCAAACGTTATAAGTGTTTAACCTTTCCTGAACCTGCCACTTTCGTGTCTTCGGTTTTTGGATTGCCTTTGTATTTGATGTTTCCAGATCCAGCCACTCTGGCTTTAAGGTTGCCATTGCAGACCAATTCAATTTCGCCGGAACCTGCCACATTGGCTTCAACATCGTTGGCATGTAAGCCAAATCCCTCAAAATCACCAGATCCGGAAACACTAATATCAAGTTTTCCGGTAGTGCCCATCAGCTCCAGATCGCCCGATCCGGCAACTTTGCCTTTTGTAGAGGAGGTTTCTATTTTGAGTTTAATATCTCCCGAACCCGCTAGGGCAACTTCAAAATTTTCGGCTTTTATTGTATCTACGCTCCACATATTTCCTGACCCCGCCAAAGAAACTTTATTGATATCCCTGAAAGGAATGGTGATTTTGATAGATTTCTTACCGCTTGGGATCAAGTTTATCCTATCTTCGGTCTTTATAACAAGGGTTTTTCCGTTTGTTTCTGTAATGATATGCGCCAATAGGTTGGATTCGCCCTCAATAGTGATGTTGCCTTCTGTTCCGGCAACCAAAATATAATCGAACGCTCCGGCACATTTTATAACATCATAATCGGAAGTGTTCCGGGTGATAGTGGTCATATTGCCATTACCTTTGATTTTCTTTTGCGCATATAAGCTGCTCATAGTCAGCAACAGAGTCATGACAATCAGTGTGTTTTTCATTTTATTAGTTTTTTAATGGTTATTTTATCTCAAGTTAAAGGTTTAAACCAACTGGGCTTTGTAAATCGATGGCCAAATTAATTTTGGATCACTTTTTTTTGAAGGTGATGCTACCGTACTCTGAATCTACTTTTACAAGATTTGCGGTTGATGGGTTGCCGTAATGTCCTGAATAATACTTCTTGGTTGATTCTATTTTTTTCTTGGTAAATTCAAATCCATCGCTTTCCCTCAAATTTGCATAAGACAAATCGAGTTCAAACCTGAAACTGTAAGACGGGTCGTAGCCAATGGTGATACCTGTGTAATCGGAATCGATGTTCACGTTCCCCGCATTGGCAGCCATTTTCTCAATTTTGATGGAACCATAGTCAGATTCAATATCCAAGTTTTTGTACACGTTGCCAATCACGAGGGTCAAATAATCGCCATCACCTTTCAGGTTATTGACATTTTCGGCCGTAAGTGAGCCATAATCACAGGAATAGTTGATATCTTCTGCAAACTTCACGACAGATTTCGTATAATCGGCGTTTATGTTCAAATGTTTGGCCTTTGAAACGGTATAATCGCTATAATCGGCATTGATGTCACCGCTTTTGATGTATTCAAAATAGCTGTTGTGCGTATAATCAAACGAAATGGAATTGTTGTCGGCCATCAATTCCTTTGTGGTGATTTTGCCATAGTCGCACTTCAATATCGCCCTGCCTTCCAGTTTTTCGAGATTAATGCTCCCATAGTCATTTTTAATGTTGACACTGTTGGTAATCGGAAGGTTGATGATGTAATTTATTTCCATGCTCACGTTACTGCTTCGCCAACTTTTCCACCACGATCTTGAATTGTTCTTGTTGAAAATGGTCTTGGCAGTTACCGTATTTGGTCCGTTGGTGAAATCTACTGTGATTTCGTCCAATTTTTCCTTTGCTTTCGCTTCATTGTTACTGTTGGTCTTTATGACCACTTCAATGCGGATTTTATCTCCTGAATAGGTCATGACACTGATGTTGCCGTAGCTGTTATCCACTTGCAGCAGGGCATTACTGTTTACGGTAAATTCTTTTTTGATGGTTTTTACTTTTGTGTGAGCGCCTTTCCAATCGGGATTGACGTATGCCGATGCCAAAAAGGGCAGGAGCACCAAAAATAAAAAGAGGTTTCTAAACGATATTGTATTCATATGCTGTATTTTATTTCGGTTTATAATAATGTTTGTTGGAATTTTTTTGTTTCTTCAATTTGATGGATAACATTTTGCAGCACTTCTATCCGGTTCTGAAAATTGACGATCATGGCATAGACAACGCGTTTGTCGTAACCACTATCGGTCAAATCGTTTTTCAGCATTTCGTAGTCATTTTCCAGTTTTTTTAGGTGTAATAAGGCATCATCTATCATGCTGTTTGTTTCTGGTGTACGCTCTTTGTCAATCCTGTTGAGTTCGTTGGCTATGGTTGATGTAAAAAAGTCTTGTGTCTTGGACATTTCGCTGGATACACTTGCAAGATCGTTTGCGTTGGATGCTGGCTTTATGACATAGGCCAAACTGACGCACAGTAACAACGAAGCCGCTACGGCAGCAAATGAACGCCAATATCTTTTTGTTTTGACCTCCTTGACCGAATCGCTGGTCTCTAAAATTGACAAAAACCGTTCTTGGTGTCCAGGATTTGGAGTCTCGGTATCGAATTGCCCTTTTAGGTTTTCGAAAAGTTGATCAATGTTGTTTTTTTCCATAATTAGTTTCATTTAAGACATTGACAATAATTTTTGCCTCAAGCTTTCCTTGGCTCTTGATATCATTGTTCGACAATTGGCATGGCTTATGTTCATTATTTGGCATATTTCTTCATAATCATAACCCTCTATCAGGTGCAGGTTGAGGCTCAAACGATAATTGTCCTTTAAGGATTTCATGGCATCAAGAACTTGGGCTACCTTGGAACTTGTAAGGTCTTCGTTTTCTGAAATCTCTTGTTCATTTTCAACTTTGTACATCACGGCCTCCAAAGGAACATCCTCCTGTTTACATATTTGCTTGTAATAGTGGATGCTGTTGTTTACCACAATCCGTTTTAACCAAGCACCAAACATCTTTGGGTCGATAAGCGTATCGAGCTTCGAAAATGCCGATAGGAATGATTCCTGCATGATATCTTCTGCCTTGTTCGCATCCCTTACTATTCTGTATGCCGTGTTGTACATCGTTTTGAAATATCGATTATAAACCTCTATTTGGGCAAGCCGGTCATTGGTCTTGCACAAAGGCAAGAGCTGTTCTATTGTATGGTTGGTCAGTGTCAAAAAAGGATTGCTTTTAGTATATTGATGAAGTTACTCAAAGTTTGTTACAGTTTGTAAAAAAAAAAAAAATGAAAATTAGTGGGCGTTGAATTGTTGAGAGATGAAAGATTACATGGAGGCAGAGGCAAGAAGCTGCCTTTGCAAACTTCTGGATCGATGTTTTGGACATCGGTCATTGGTCACTTATCAGGAAGATCTGCATCAATTTTACCAACCATATTTTGGAATTTTACCAGATTACCCTAACACTTCTTCCACATGAAGTCATCAACCGGAAAGTTTATTGAACTTGCTTTTAAATGGCACAACTATTGAACTTATATGGTGATGACAATCGATTATGATATGTAACATAATGATAGTCAGAATCAAAACTATTGTTGTTTAAAAATGAAATATCTTTGTTCTGTACATTTAATGACAGAATGACCTATAAACACCTATGACAAAATCTAAATTTTTGAGCCTTGACAATTTGTCATTCCAGGACTTTGACCAAGATTCCGAACTGATCCCTTTGATGACTCCCGAAGATGAGGCAGAAATCAACAACGAATTGCTCCCTGAAACACTGCCCATATTGCCGTTGCGAAATACCGTTCTGTTTCCCGGCGTGGTTATCCCCATAACTGCCGGACGTGATAAATCCATCAAGCTTATCAATGATGCAAACAAAGGTTCTAAAGTGATCGGCGTTGTGTCCCAAAAAGATGAAACCATTGAAGACCCGGTGGCAAAGGACATTTATGAAACAGGAACCGTAGCCCGGATCTTGAGGGTACTTAAAATGCCAGATGGCAATACCACCATCATCATCCAAGGAAAGAAACGCTTTAAGGTCGATCGGGTTTATTCCGAAAAACCCTATATCAGGGCAATGGTCAAGGATGTGGAAGAATCCCGTCCCGCAGATGATAATAAAGAATTTTCCGCCATCATCGATTCCATCAAAGATTTGGCGATGCAGATCATCAAGGACAGCCCCAACATACCTACCGAGGCCACATTTGCCATCAAGAACATTGAGAGCAATTCGTTCCTGATCAATTTCATATCATCCAATATGAACCTTTCCGTTGAGGAGAAACAAAAACTGCTCGAAACCAACGACCTCAAGGAACGCGCCTTGCAGACTCTTAAATACATGACCCTCGAGCTCCAAAAGCTTGAACTCAAAAACGACATTCAGAGTAGGGTGCAGAGCGATATGAACCAGCAACAGCGGGAGTATTTCCTTCACCAACAGATGAAAACCATTCAAGAAGAACTTGGTGGCGTATCCTATGACGAGGAAATAGATGAAATGCGCGAGAGGGCCGAAACCAAAAAATGGAACGACAAAGTAGGCGACCATTTCCATAAAGAACTGCTAAAACTCCAGAGAATCAATCCGCAGGCACCGGAATATTCGATACAACGGAATTATCTTGACCTTTTTCTGGATCTGCCATGGAACGAGTACAGCAAAGACAAATTTGACCTTAAACGTGCCAAGCGCATCCTGGACAGAGATCATTACGGACTAGACGATGTAAAAAGGCGCATCATTGAATATCTGGCAGTATTGAAATTGCGCAACGATATGAAATCGCCCATCCTGTGCCTTTATGGGCCTCCGGGTGTCGGAAAAACCTCATTGGGCAAATCAATCGCCGAGGCTTTGGGTAGAGAATACGTAAGGATGTCGCTCGGAGGTCTTCGTGATGAGGCCGAAATACGCGGACACAGAAAAACTTATATCGGTGCCATGCCAGGCAGGATCTTGCAGAACCTTAAAAAAGCTGGAACTTCCAATCCGGTTTTTGTTTTGGATGAAATAGACAAGTTGGCAAACAGCCACCAGGGCGACCCGTCATCGGCAATGCTCGAAGTCCTCGACCCGGAACAGAACGATGAGTTTTATGACAATTTCCTCGAAATGGGCTTTGACCTTTCCAAAGTCATGTTCATTGCCACTGCTAATAGCTTGAGCAACATCCAACCGGCTTTGTTAGATCGCATGGAGATTATCGATGTTACGGGCTATACCATAGAAGAAAAAACAGAGATAGGCAAAAGACACCTCTTGCCCAAGCAGTTGAAAGAACATGGTATGACTGCCGACGATCTCAAAATTGGCAAATTGCAAATGGAAAAAATCGTTGAAGGCTATACCAGAGAATCAGGAGTTCGAGGGCTGGAAAAACAACTGGCAAAAATGGTGCGTTTTGCAGCCAAGAACAAGGCTATGGAAGAAACCTATAACATAAAAATAACCGACAAGGACATCATAGAGGTGCTCGGAGCACCAAAAATGGAGCGCGACAAATACGAAAACAACAATGTAGCAGGTGTAGTAACCGGTCTTGCTTGGACAAGAGTAGGTGGCGATATTTTGTTTATAGAATCCATACTTTCCAAAGGTAAAGGCAACATGACCATTACCGGAAATCTTGGTACGGTCATGAAAGAATCGGCCACTATAGCCATGGAATACATCAAGGCCAATGCCGATGAGTTTGGCATTAATCCGGATGTGTTTGAAAAATACAATGTCCACATACACGTTCCGGAAGGCGCCACACCAAAAGACGGTCCCAGTGCGGGCGTGACCATGCTAACCTCCTTGGTTTCGTTATTTACACAGCGAAAAGTAAAACGGAACCTTGCCATGACAGGTGAAATAACATTGAGAGGCAAGGTTTTGCCGGTTGGCGGCATCAAAGAAAAAATCCTTGCAGCAAAGCGGGCGAGAATTACGGACATACTACTTTGCGAAGAAAACAGGCGTGACATAGAAGAAATCAAGCCCGATTACCTAAAAGGATTGACCTTCCATTATGTTTCCGATATGGGCGATGTACTGAAATTGGCCTTGATGAAACAAAAAGTAATGAAAGCCAAGACTCTTTAAAGCAAATCCTCAACCAAGTGTTGAGGTTTTTTTTGAGGCAAAATAAATTATTCTTGTATCCGTTTAAGTAAGATATACTACTTTTGCAAGCCTATGCTTAAAAGGTTTACCGCTTTATTGGCCATCATCTTTTCTACACCGGTTTTTGCTCAACTTGGCGGTGAATCGACCTATCAGTTCTTGAACCTTGTATCATCGCCGCGACAAGCTGCTCTGGGTGGCAAGGTCATCACAAATTTTGATTACGATGTAGTAGGGGGTATCTACAATCCGGCCTCGATCAATGTCGAGATGGACAACCAGTTGGCGCTCAACTATGCGAGCTATCTGGGCGGAATAAGCTATGGAACGGCGGCTTATGCTTATACGTGGGACAGGCACGTACAGACATTCCACATCGGGATGACTTATATCAACTACGGCACTTTTGATGGCTACGATGTCAATGGTGTTTCTACCGGAACTTTTACAGGCAATGAAGCAGCGCTTTCATTGGGATATGCCTACCAAATACCGTTTACCGATTTTTATGTGGGTGCTAACCTAAAGTTGATAACCTCACAGCTTGAACAGTACAATTCGTTGGGTGGCGCAGTTGATCTAGCCGGAATGTACATTGACAAAAAACTTAATTTTCACGCCGCCTTGGTTGTCAGAAATCTGGGAACACAGTTTACAACCTACGCCGGAATGCGGGAAAAATTACCACTTGAGGTCGATTTTGGGATGTCACAAACATTGCAGAACGTTCCAATTCGTTGGCATGTCACTTTTGAAAATCTTCAAAAATGGCCCATAGGAACCTCAAACCCCTCACGGGCAACAAGCGACCTTGACGGTAACCAGACCCAGGAAAAGGTCGGTTTTTTCAACCAAGTGCTGCGGCACACCATTTTGGGGGCCGAACTGTTTCCTGATAAGGGGTTCAATTTAAGGGTCGGATATAATTTCAGAAGGGCAGAAGAGCTCCGCATCGAAAACCAAAGGAATTTTTCGGGAATATCGTTCGGTATTGGGATAAAGCTCAATAAGATGCGGTTCAGCTATTCACATGCCCGTTACAACAGTGCGTCCAATACCAATTTTTTTGGATTACAAATCGATTTGAGATAAATGAAAAAGATCAACATAGCCATTGACGGTTATTCATCTACCGGTAAAAGTACAGTAGCCAAACGGTTGTCGAAAGCGCTTGGATATGTATATATCGACTCCGGGGCGATGTATAGGGCTGTCACCCTATATGCTATCAAACAAAGATTTATACAAAACCAAAATGTTGATGTTGAACACTTGATAGCTTCATTAAAAACCATTGCAATTACGTTTAGATACAATGATGCACTGGGATTTTCGGAAATATATTTGAATGGAGAAAATGTTGAGAATGAGATAAGGACGCTTGAGGTATCTAATTTGGTAAGCAAAATCGCCGAAATTTCGGAGATCCGAAGAATGCTCGTGGATCAGCAGCAAGCCATGGGCAAGCAAAAGGGCGTGGTCATGGATGGCCGGGATATTGGTACGGTTGTGTTTCCCGATGCAGAACTAAAAATTTTCATGACTGCACCTGCTTCCATAAGGGCCGAAAGGCGCTATCGCGAACTGTTGGCAAAACACCAAGATGTCAGCTACGAAGATGTGCTGGCAAATGTCATATCTCGTGACACCATAGATTCAAACAGGAAAGATTCTCCTTTGGTTAAAGCCGATGATGCCGTGGTGATAGACAATTCCGACCTGTCAGAAGATGCACAGTTCAGCTTACTTTTTGAACTTGCCAATAAAGCAATTCACCAAAATTGACAAAAAAAAGGCTTGATTTTGTCAAGCCTTTGCATGTTGATCAGTTGGAAATCACTGTCTTGCGGCAGTGCCGTCTTCATCCAAAAAAAGACGACCTTGGCCATTGGAAATATATCCTGAATATCCTTTGTTATTGAGCATGAGCAAGGCACTTTCTGCATTGACAATGCCACCTTCAGCAATGGTTCCTGAAATAGCAAATAGGAGATCCAATTCAACATCGCCCATCGTGGCGACTATTTTGACATAGGCGGAAAAATTATTTCCATTTCCGGAATAAAATGAATCTGTTGCATTTCCATAAGTAAAACCATAGTCATCGACTCCTGAAAAATCAAAAGTTCGGGATTCTGGATCTAAATTAGAAAAAGTAAAAGTTTGAGCTAAAAATTCCGTGCCAATTTCATAATCAGGATCAATGTTTGTGGCTTTTAGAATATTTTTAGAGAACCTGAATGTGCCGGAAATGTCCGGTTGGTCGTTGCCATCCATAAAGTTATAGTCAAGTTGGTTTAGTGAGGCGATCAATTCTGGTGACACAAAATTCTCAACTAGTTGGTGGATGTCCTGTTCTCCAGAATCATCATCTTTGCTGCACGAAAAAGCAGTTGTCAATACAAAAGCAAGCAGGATAAATTTTAAATGTTTCATAATAGCTAAAGTTTAGATTAATTTATACCTGTATCGAAATATTTAAAATATGTCATCAAAAAAAAAAAAGCGGCTATTTGCCGCTTTTTAAAAATCACTAACATATTTCCATACTTGTGGAAATCGTATTTTCATTGTTAATTGGGTATGACCAGCTCTTGGTTTGGATGGATCAGGTTGGGATCTTTGAGCTTATCGGTATTGGCAGCAAATATTTTTTGGTATTTGGAAGCGTCACCATAATATAGCTTGGCTATTTTGCCCAATGTTTCACCGCTTTTTACGGTGTGTCGGTGGTAAACCGATGTGTCTTCTACCCTTATGTCTGCCTTTATGTCCGATGGGTTTTCGCCTCCAATCTCTTTGATTTTGTCCCAAAGGAGGTTTTTTTCATATTGGGTTTTTGTGGTTCCTTTGATTTTAAGGATACCATTCTCTTCTTGAACGTCACCGTTTTTAACTTCCAATTTAAGCCCAAGGTCTAGAACGGGCTGGTATTTTGATTTTACCATGATACTGATGATTTAAAGGTTAGAAATTAAAATTTTAATAAATATAACACAATGACAGATTTTAAGCAATGATTTAACATCACTTTTGCAATAAATTTCATAAGATGATTTGTTTTAAAATTCAATAAAATGTTTTGTACACAAAAGGAAATGTTTTACATTTGCAATCCAATTGAAAACGGTGGTTGTAGCTCAGTTGGTTAGAGCATCGGTTTGTGGTACCGAGGGTCGTGGGTTCGAGCCCCATCTTCCACCCAAAAAAATTGTATAACCTCTCCTTGTGAGAGGTTTTTTTATGCTGGTAAACGACTGGTGTCCAAAACTAACAAAGGGAGCCAATTGTTAAATCGGTTCCCTTTGCTCGGTGTATTCCTTGCACAGTATTATCCGGTGCAGTACAATGGGTATCATCTCAGCCGAAAACATTCAGCACCCCAATACGATTGTAAATATAAGAAAAAAAAATGATTGCAAAAAAAATGTTGCCTTTGTTTGTTTGCCTGATATCCTGATAGCTGATTTTTAAGACTGACTTTCTGCAATCAATTACCATAAAAAAGAGGCTGTCTTTAAGACAATTTGTCGATTTGAACCTTTTATAACTTTTTACAACCAGCGTATAGCTGCATTATAAATTCAAGAAATAAATCCAGATAGACAAGTTGTTATTATACAGCCTCTAATTTCTATACTGCAAAACCTATTGTTGGCGTTGTATCATTTGAATGATTTGTCCACCGTGATCCTTTGTTCCCTGTTTGCAAGTTCCCAAGCGGTATAAAAAACCAATCGGGTCCTGTTCTCAAGCAGGTCATATTCTATCTTGTCGGGCGTGTCGGACGGCCTGTGGTAGTCATCATGCGTACCGTTGAAATAGAAAATTACCGGAATGTTGTTTTTTGCAAAATTATAGTGGTCAGAACGGTAATAGAACCTGTTCGGGTCATTGTCGTCGTTGAATGTATAATCGAGTGTGATGTTTGTGTATTTTTTGTTGACTGCTTCCGAAAGTTCATGGAGTTCGGTGCTCAATTTGTCAGAGCCAATGAGATACACGTAATTTCTGTTGCCTTGACGTTTTGGGTCTGTACGGCCAATCATGTCTATATTGAGGTTGGCTACGGAGTTTTCCAAAGGAAAGAGAGGTTCAATATCTGTATAATATTGCGAACCCAACAAGCCTTTTTCTTCTGCGGTCACATGAAGGAATAGGATGGATCGTTTTGGTGCATGGCCGGCATCAACAGCTTTTTTGAAAGCTTCGGCAATTTCCAATACTGCTACCGTACCGGAGCCATCATCATCGGCACCATTGTAAATTTCGCCATCTTTCACGCCTTCATGGTCCAAATGTGCTGAAATAACAATGATTTCATCGGGTTTTTCGCTTCCTTTTATAAAGGCGGCCACATTTTCCTGGGTAATTTCTTCGGATGAATTTTTGGTGTTAATGGTGAGTTCGGTACTTACAGATATTGGGGCGTCTTTGGTTTCTATGTCGCTGTACAGTGCTTTGCCGAGATCGATGTTGGCGATGTACATTGCCAATGGTTCTGTATTGGATTTTAGAGAAAAACGGGCGCCGTGTCTCGATGCATTTGAAATGAAACGGGAATAGTTTGCAAATTGGGCTTCGTCAACATAAATAAATGCTTTGGCTCCATGGTCTTCTGCTGCTTTTCCTTTTGAAGTTATGGCTTGTCGCCCTGTTGTCCATTTAGTTGATTCGCTTTTGCCGGTTGTGACATAATTACCGTCTGCGGTTTTTGGTTCACCCGCTTTAGCCAAAACGATTTTTCCTTTGACGTCAATATTTTTATAATCTGAATAGGTGTCAGAATCGATGCCATAGCCTACATACACTATTTCTTTGGCGTTCAATATACTTTCATTGCCTGACAAAGCAATCAAATTTTCAAAATTGTTGAACGTACTACCTTTTACGTTCATGGTTGCCGTTGGAAAGCTTTGTTTCAATAACGGGACTTCTTGAAAATAGTTATCGCCTCCTTTTGCAGCAGGAATCCCCATGCTTACATACTTGTTTTTTAGGTAGTTTGTAGCAATTTCGATGCCCGGTTCTCCCGTGCCTCGCCCTTGAAACTCATCGGAGGCATAGGTGTAGAGCAATTCTTTGAGATCTTCAGAGGTAATACTCGTTGCATAAGTAGTTGGGTCAACAACTGTATTGGCCACTTGTGTTTTTGTGGCAGTATCAGCGGTTTTTGACGGTGTGCCACAGCTTATCAATAATGCTGCAAAGGCAATGGAATAGATGATTTTTTTCATCAAGTGGAAATTAATTGATTAGGAGCACGATATTACAAAAATCCGTCGGACTTACATTTTGCGTTGTAATTCTTTTAACAAAATTTAACTAAACCGTCCAGTGCAAGTCAATCACAACCCAACTTTTTAGTTTTTATGTTTCCGGGTTAATCCGAAGTTACAGGCAGGCTTCTTTTCTATGTACCAAAGTTTTGGATATCATTTAGTAAAATATAAACGGGCCAAAATAGATTGGCATTTAAAAAAATGATGCGATCAAATTTCACAAAGACATTTTAACTCAATATATCTATATTCTTTAAAATGAATTATTTGTCAATAAAGAACCAGAAAAAAAATAGAACCAAAGCAAAAACTAAATTTTGTTTGGGTCGAGCCGCTTTGTGGAGTTCACAAGATACCAAGCAGTGGCAAAGATGAGTTTTGAGCGCGTTTCAAGCAACGGATAGTTCAGCTTTTCTGCTGTATCGGTAGGTTTGTGATAGTCTTTGTGCTCACCATTGAAATAGAAGATTACCGGGATACCTTTCAGTGCAAAGTTATAATGGTCTGACCTGTAATAATATCGGTTAGGATCGTCTTCCCGGTTATAGGTATAATCGAGTTCGAGGTTGGTAAATTGCTTATTTGCAACTTCGGAAACATAATGTAACTCTGTACTGATCCGATCAGCCCCAATTAGGTATATGTAGTTGGGGTTTGTTTCATGTTTTGGATCGACGCGTCCTATCATGTCTAAATTGAGGTTGGCAATTGTGTTGTCCAATGGAAATATGGGATGTTCTGTATAGTAGTGAGAACCATAAAGCCCATTTTCTTCTCCGGTCAAGTGCAAGAACAAGATGCTACGCTTGGGGCCGTGACCATTGGATTGAGCTGTTTTAAAAGCTTGGGCGATTTCCAAAAGTGCTGCGGTACCAGAACCGTTATCATCCGCTCCAGGGTACATTATATCATTTTCAATGCCCAGGTGGTCGGAATGGGAGGAAATAACCAATAATTCGTCTGGATATACAGAACCTTTGATATAGGCTACAACATTTTGTGTGCTGTTATAACCACTTGAAAGAGATGATTTTGGCACATGCTGATAGTAGTTATCACCACCCAATGGGCTTTCGATACCAGCATCAATGTAAAAATTCTTAAGGTATTTGCATAGTTTGTTGTGACCCAATTCGCCAGTTTTTCGACCTTGGTATTCTTCAGATGCAATGTCATAAACTATACTCTTGTGTTCTTCCGAAGTGATGGTGTTAGCATATTCTACAACAAGTGCTTCATTCTCAAAGACAATACTATTTCGTATGTCTTCGAGTTTTTCGGTATAGCGCTTTGTGGCGCAAGATCCGACCAAAGACAGGGACAATGCCCAAACCAATATTTTCATAATAGACAAATAATCAAACGGATAAAATAACTAAAAAATGACTGAATGAAGAAACAAACCGCGAACTTTTTAATAAATTTAAAACGTATCATCAAGAGTGTCAAACTCTAATGATTCTTGTTCAAGGTCTATGGGCTCAATCTCTAATTCTTCGAGAACGTCGGTGGCTTCCTTTTCGGATGCTTTTTCCTTTTGCTGCAAGGTATCAATATTGCCTACCTCTGCTTTGTTGAAAAGCGCTTTGTACGTAGCAAAACCAAGTGAAATAGCGGTCAGTAAGAAAACCAATTGGATGGTTTTTATGGAATGTTGCTTTTGCCTCGAGATGTAAAAGGCGATACCTCCAAATACTAGTGCTGCGATGGCAGGCAAAAAGGCGATTTTTGAAAACGGCGTGACCGACAGTACAGTAGCCACGATGGCCGCTATGATACCGAGTATGGTGAGGAGTTTTCGCATGGTTCAATTTTTTAGTCCTGATGCGGATTTTAATTTGAGTTCTCCCGTTCCCACCGCAATCTTGAACTGTGCATACACTGGTATTTTGTTTGCATCTGCCGTGAGCCATAACATATTGGCATTGCTCCCTTTGAGCGCATCATCGTTTTTAAGGCTGACGGCAAGCTTATAGCATTCTTTTTTGCCAAGGTTGGTGTTGATGGTCTCTTTTCTCAAATATTTGATGTTGATGGTTTTTGTTTCATTGTCAAACAAAAATGTAAAATCACGTGTTTCGTTTGGTTCCATTTTGGTGAAATCTACATTCCTCAGGTTATAAATAGTGGACACGATGTCTCGGGTGTTGGCACCAATTTTTACTGTCTTGGTCTGCTCTGATTTTTTCTTTTTCATCGTACTGTTCACTGTTTTTGTCTTGTGGCTGAACTTGTACTGTTCAAATTTGTAATAAGTCCCTTCGTTAATGTCGCGTTTGTAAAGGTAGGGCACAAGGGTTGTTGGACTAACATAGCTTTCATATAAATCCCTGATTTTGAAATAGCTGTCAAAACTACTGTAAGTGGCAGCGCTACATTTAAGACGTAATAACGTAGCATTTGAAGTGCTCACTTGACTGGTCTCCATGGTTACTTGGGCAACTTCCGTGAGAAGGCCTGAAACATTGTACGACGCAGAGTACACCAATTTTTCATTTGTCCCGATGGCTGTATTTTGTGCGCTTGCATAAAAGCCCATTAAGGTGAACAAAAGCAAAAGAAATTGTTTCATATAAATGAAATTTGTCTTCAAATATAACGGTAATTCCAGAAAATGCTTCTTAAATTATAATTACAAATTATATAAAAATCGTCAAGACGGGGTTTTCAATTTTTTTTTTCCAATACCATATTTTTGACATGGATGCCGACAACAAAAAAACACAAAAAAAGATTGGTGGCAATGAAAAAATCATTTTATATTTGCAGCCGCTTATTGGAGGAATGGCAGAGTGGTCGATTGCGGCAGTCTTGAAAACTGTTGAGGGTAACACCTCCGGGGGTTCGAATCCCTCTTCCTCCGCAACTTACAACCTTAATTATTTGTTCATCAAATAGTTAAGGTTTTTTGTTTTGTGCAATTGTACGATTTTAAAGGTTAATTCGAGAAATCGCCTTGCGGGAGTTCAATACAATATTGCACATTGTAGTATTTGAAAACCCTGTTGATAAATCTGAAATTCCCTATTGTATAACCCAAAGGTTTCTATTATCTTTGCCATAATTACGAATCAAAGCGCTTACACCATGTTTGAATTTGACCAATATTTAGGATTTTTAGCTTTTTTGACCATTTTGACCATTGGTTTCTGGTTGATGATATTTTTGTTGACGTTTGTTATTCCTTATTGGATCTTTGGCGCATCCATTGAGCGCATGAAAGAAATGCGTGCCGAACGCAAGGCAAAACGACAAGCAGAATCCCATTGAGGGTTTCATTAGTATAAATAAAAAAAGGATTGTTGGTTGACAATCCTTTTTTTATGCACATTCCAGACTTTTATCCACCAAACTCCATACCGTCTTCGCCACCACCATTGTAATCGCCGCGTTCGCGCTGTTGCTTTTTCTGTTGGTTGAAACGGTAAGTAAACGATAGGTTATAGCTTCTTTGGCGCCATTGGAACTCGGCATCACTGTAAAAAGTATCTGTAAATGATTCTGTCATGCGCTTTCTGGTATTGAACAGGTCGCTCACATTGAATGCAATTGATGCACGGTCTTTGAAAACGTCCTTGCTGAAAGCCATATCAGTAGAAAACATTCCTTTACGCTTGTTTTGTGCGTCTTCACTTGGCCCGTTATAATTAAGTCTGGTCTGCCAGTCAATGGCCCCGGGTAGCGTGTATTTGTTGTTCAACCTTATGAACCAGCTCAAGTTTTCGGCACCATAGTCAATTCCGTTATGAAATCCTTCTGTTATGGACTTGAACAAGTTAAAGTTACCGTTTATGTTCCATTTTCTGCTATGTCTAAACGTTAAGGTAAACTCAAAACCGTATCGGTCATTGGTGGCAAGATTGATCGGGTAGCGGCGTACTATCGGGATTTCCGTGCCATTGACTATGGTAAAATCACCGGTATCTTCCGTTATAAATGTAAAGACATCTGTTGCCCTTTCAAAATAGATAGAAGAATTCAAGGTTAGTTTCCCAAAAGTGTTCAGATAACCCAAATCAACTTTGTTCGAATAACTTGGGTTGATATCCGGGTTTCCTTGAAACAGATTTGTGGCACTGCTCCTTGAAGGAAAAGGGTTGATAAACCAAGATCGGGGTCTTCTGATACGCCTGTTATACCCAAGCTGTAAACTTTGATCCTCATTGATCTCATAACCTAAATTGACGGTCGGGAACAGATCAGTATAGTTTTTTCGGTCAAAATCGCCACTGGTCAATTGATCGATGGCTATCCTTGACGATTCCATCCTCAAACCCAACAAATAAGAAAATTTGTCATTTATCTTACTTCCAAACTGACTGTACACCGCATTAATATATTCTTTGTAAATCAAATTGTTACTGACGTTGGTATCCAGTTCGTAGTTGCCATTGTTGTTGAATTCCAAACTGTAATCGGTATCCTGCTCATTGAAATTTCCACGGTAGCCAAACTCAAACTGGCTTACTTCACCAATGGGCAGTACATAATCTGATTGTAGCAACACATTATTCCTTTTACGTAGTGTTTGTACACGTTCTGCATCGTTACCATCCTGGGAAATGATGGATCGCTCATTCTCTTCATTGGTTTCATATTGAAAATCAAAAGTGAGCTTGTGCTGGCTGTTTCCTCCAAATTGCTTGTTGTAGTTGAGCGCATATTGTATGGACTTGTCATCTTCAAATTCAGGGTCAAAACGATATGACTGACCCAGAAGGTTGCCATTGAGGTCATATTCCCGTATGTTATTTGTGGTACTGTTTTCTTCATCACTGTTCTTATAAACCATAGAGGCCGTCAAAGAAGAAGAATCATTGATATACCATTCCACGCCAAAATTTGTGGTAATGTTATTGCTTTGTCGTTCGGTTTTGCGCTTTTCGTTAAGAAAAGTATCCGGATTGTCAATGATCAAGTTGCCATTTTCATCAAATACCCTATTGAAATACTGTGTTTCTGTTAGTGAGTTTCCTGGCGACTCACGATAGCTATAACCCGTGGTGTTGAAAAAATTGAAATCTCCGGTACGGTAATTGATATTTCCGGAAATCCCGGCTGTGGCGGGGTATCCTGCATTTGCAGTAATGGCACCGTTAATACCTTGCAATTTGCTTCGTTTTAATATGATATTGAGAATACCTGCCGTACCTTCTGCATCGTAACGTGCCGATGGTGATGTGATGACCTCAACACGCTCTATAGATTCTGCAGGAAGCTGGCGCAGCGCATCTGTAGAATTGAGCCCGACCAATCCCGACGGTTTTCCGTTGATGAGGATGGTGACGTTTTCATTGCCGCGCAAGGACACATTGCCCTCTACATCAACCGATACCGAAGGTACGTTATCAAGAACGTCGCTCACGGTGCCTCCTCTTACGGTAAGGTCACTACCTACATTGTATATTTTTTTGTCCAATTTGATTTCCACTGTAGTCCGCTCGGCAATAATGTTTACTTCGCCCAATGATTCTGCGCTAATTGCAATGCCAAGCGTCCCGAGGTTGGTATCACTAACAATGGACTTATCGTTGATATTCAATGATTTGTAAGAAATAAATTCAATGGATATATCGTACGTTCCTTTAGGGACTTTGATTGAAAAGTTACCGTCCAAATCGGAAATACCGCCAGTAACTATTCTGTTCTCGGCTTTACTGAAAAAGGTAATGGTAGCATATTCCAAAGGTTGGTTCACATCTTTGTCGATGATTTTTCCGGTAACGGTAACTTCGGTTTGGGATTGAGCGGACAAAAATCCGAAGCATGCAATAATGAAGGTCAGTTTGTTTAGGTAGTTCATGTGTTATTGGTTATTGTGATTGTTCTTTTTTCTTCTTATCTTTCTTTTTATCTTTTTTGTGTTGTTTCTTTAATCCTGTGCCACCGTCCTTCAAAAAGCTTTTTACTTTTTCTAAAGTTTCTTCGGTCATCATGCTTTTTATCTCTGTAAAATGCTGTTCGGGTAAGATTGAAAGTTGCTCGTCACGCTCAAAAGGTTTTATGGAAGTGTCCATATAAATGCTTTTGCGCTTTTCGTAATATGAATGCATCTTCTGCTTGATGATTTCTTTCTGAAAATCGTCGGCATCGAGGGTGGTTATAAAATCATTGATTTCCTTGTCCAATTGCGCCTTCATTTTTTTCTCATATTGCTCACGCTGTTTGTCGCTGTCAATGTCTGCATCTTGCGCAAATATTGGCGCTGATATCAACAGGGCAATAAAAAAGGATAGTCTGCAATACTTTAAAAACATGGTATAAGTTTTTTATAAGATTGCAAAAGTAGGACTTGGTTTAAATCACAACGGTTAAAGTTGTGTTAAAGCGCAAAAGTCAGATTATATCTAGGATGCGGGTGGGAGGTCGCCCGATGACGGCCTTGTTGCCATTGATGACGATGGGACGCTCAATGAGTTGAGGGTAGGTTGCCATAACTTCTACCAATTCTTGATCTGTAAAGTCAAGATGCTTGAAATTTTTAACCCACAGCGGCTCTTTTTGACGGATAAGCTCAATGGGTTTTACATTCAAGATTTTAATGATTTTGTTGAGCTTTTCGGCTTTCAGTGGCTCGTCGAGGTATTTGATGATCTGGATGTCGGCTTTGCTAGTTTCTAAAATTTCAAGTGTTTCTCTAGATTTACTGCAATTTGGGTTGTGGTATATAACAATCATTAGTGGGGGTTGGATAGTTAATGTGTACCCAAAGCTACTGTTTTTTGTCCAAAAAAACAATACCACAATTGGTATAATCCAATAAAAAAACAAAGAAACCTGCGATGCAGATCGTTGCCCGTTTAAAGAATGCCCATATCAACCAAGGTTGCCTTCAGATTTTGAGGCGAAGTGAAATGCACCGTCTGTATGCCCAGAGATCCTGCAGCTTGGATGTTTCTCAAATTGTCGTCTATGAACATCGCATTTTCTGCGTTGATGCCAAAACGATTTAGGGTCAGTTCATAGATGTCTTTAAAAGGTTTTCTTGTCTTTTCTTCGCCTGAAACCACGATACCTTCAAACCAGTGCAAAAAATCAAACCGTTGCAAAGCCACGGGGAAAGTTTCGTGGCTCCAATTGGTCAGTGCCACAACCTTGTATTTCTTTAGGTCGATGAGTGCTTTTAGTATAGCAACAGAATCTTGTATGGCACCACCAAGCATTTCTTCCCACCGCCCGTAGTACATGCGGATGAGTGTTTCGTGTTCCGGAAATAGTGCAACACGTTCTTCGGTTGCTTGTGCTATCGGATAGCCGGCATCTTGGTTTTCGTTCCAGTCGTTGGTACAGATGTTGTCAAAAAACCATTTCATCCGCGTTCTGTCGCCTTCAAAAACATCAAGAAATACGTACTCCGGATTCCAATCTATCAAGACGCCCCCGAGATCAAATATTATAGCTTTAACGGGTTGTTTCATAGTTTGTTTGTGTCTTCTTCTTTTTGTCCCATCATCATCAGATAGGCTTTCAAAAACCCATCGATGTTGCCATCCATTACCGCATCCACATTTCCTGTTTCATAGCCCGTGCGAACGTCCTTTACCAGTTTGTATGGATGCATTACGTAGTTGCGTATCTGGCTTCCCCATTCAATTTTCATCTTGCCAGCTTCGATGTCCTCGCGCTGTGCCAATTGCTTTTGGAGCTCAATTTCATAAAGTTGTGATTTCAGCATTTGCATGGCCCGCGCCCTGTTGTCATGCTGCGAGCGTGTTTCTGAACACGAAATCTGTATGCCGGTAGGCTTGTGGTACAACTGTACCTTGGTTTCTACCTTGTTGACGTTTTGTCCGCCGGCGCCACTGGATCGAGCTGTCGTTATTTCGATATCAGCAGGGTTGACTTCAATCTCAATCGTATCGTCCACCAGGGGATAGACATACACTGACACAAAACTCGTGTGACGTTTGGCATTGCTGTCAAATGGCGAAATCCGAACCAATCTGTGGACGCCGTTCTCGCTCTTGAGCCAACCAAAGGCATAATCGCCTTCAATTTCAAAAGTTACGGTCTTGATGCCCGCCACGTCGCCCTCTTGATAGTTGAGTTCTTTGACCTTGAAACCGCTTTTTTCGGCATACATCAAGTACATCCGCATAAGCATACTTGCCCAATCGCAAGATTCGGTACCTCCGGCTCCGGCAGTAATCTGCAAAACAGCACTCAAATTGTCGCCTTCGTCAGAAAGCATGTTCTTGAACTCCAGCTTTTCGATTAGATCTAACGTCTTTTCGTATTGGTTATCGAGTTCTTCAACGGAAACGTCACCGGATTTATAAAACTCTTGAAAGACTTCGAGTTCTTCCACAAGCATTTTGCCCATGTTGTAGCCTTCTACCCAACTTTTTTTCTCGCGTAGCGACCGCATTGTCGCTTCTGCAGATTTTGGGTCGTTCCAAAAATTTGGGTCAAAGGTCTTTTCTTCCTCGTTTCTTATCTCAATGGTTTTGGCATCGACGTCAAAGATACCTCCTCAACGCTCCAAGGCGTTCTACAAGATCTTTTATTTGATCGGATGTAGTCATAAATTAAAAAAATTTGTGCAAAGCTATGAATTTTATGGTCAATACAAGAAAAGGCTCAAGAGATATTTTTAATTTTGAAATCGGTTGCATTGTCCAATAAATTATCTTTAACAAATAAACTGTCTCAATGCCGAAAGCATTCCGAAGTTTGCCAGACCCAGTGATTTTTATAATTTATTTACGACTCTTGACCCAGTTTCAAAAACAACTGCCAACCGGATAAAAAAGAACATGCATGATCATAGATTTAAGAAGTGATACGGTCACGAAACCTACCCAAGGGATGATGGACGCCATGTCGCATGCAGCGGTAGGCGATGATGTTTTTGGTGAAGACCCAACGGTCAAAACATTGCAGGAACGTTTGGCAAAACTGTTCGGCAAGCCGAGTGCTTTGTTTTTCCCATCGGGAACTATGGCCAACCAAACCGCCATTAAGCTGCACACACGGCCCGGCGAGCAAGTCATTTGTGACAAATATGCCCATATATACAATTATGAAGCTGGAGGCGCTGCATTTAACAGTGGTGTGTCGTGTCGATTGATTGATGGCAATCGGGGGATGTTTACCGCCGAACAAGTAATGGACGCCATCAATCCAGATGAATTTTATTACAGTAAAACCCGTTTGGTCGAGATTGAAAACACGACCAACAAAGGCGGCGGCGCATGTTGGGATTATGAGGAAATAAAAAAAATAAAGAGTGTATGCGATGCATACCAACTTGGGTTTCACCTCGATGGTGCTCGTTTGTGGAATGCTTTGGTTGCCAAAAACGAATCTGCGTCACAGTATGGTATTTTTGATACGATTTCGGTGTGTTTGAGCAAAGGGCTGGGATGTCCTGTGGGTTCGGTGCTTGTAGGTGATGCCGACATTATGGAAGAGGCAATACGATTCAGAAAAGTTTTTGGCGGCAACATGCGACAAGTGGGATATTTGGCAGCAGCTGGTATTTACGCACTGGATCATCATATCGATAGGTTAAATGATGACCATCAAAGAGCAAAAGAAATAGGAGCGACCCTTAATAAGTTGCCCTTCATAAAACAAGTAGAACCCGTTGAAACCAATATCGTCATTTTTGAGATAGACGGCCACTACGATGAAAAAAAATTCATAAAACTATTGAAAGACAAGCAAATACACATCATAGGAATGGGTAACGGCAAACTTCGCATGGTCACGCATTTAGATTATACAGATGTGATGCATGCGTATCTATTGGAGCAATTGGAGACCTTGAGGGTTTAAATGCAATATGCCTATTAGTTTTTACTGCCCAAACCTCACTTAAACAAATCCAGGCCAGGAATATTCGGCATGCCTTCCTTGGCAACTGCCGCCAGTTCGGTCTCGTTGATGTTTGTGGCTTTTGCTATGGCTTTGTTCAGGACCAAAATCAGGTAATCCTCAAGCATATCCTTGTCATGCAACAGGTCATCATCCATGTTAATTCTCTTGATGGTCCTATTGGCCGTCAACGTTACTTGCAATTTTCCGTCACTGCTTTTTTCGTCCACCAATACGTGGTTCAGGCGTTCTTTGGTAGCTTCTACTTTCTTTTGGGTTTCTTTGAGTTTGTTCATCATACCCATCATATCTCCAAACATGGTCAAGTGGTTTTATATTTAAGGTGCAAAATTAGTAATTTTAGTATTTAGAAAGGGGGTAGGGAGCAAGTTCCTCGATTAACGGTTTACTGACAGTATACCAATACGTCTTTATACACAATGCATGTCATCTGAGCTTGTTTCTGGACCTGATTTTTAATTAATGACTATAGACAACTATATTATGGCTTCAACTTAAATTTCACTCAAAACTCGTCATAAAACCCTATTTTTGCAATCCGCTAAAATTGACGAAGCAATGGCAAAAGACCCACAGCCTCCAAAGGCCAAAAAAATTCCGGAAACCCTGACGGCTCACAACGATATAAGGATAGACAACTATTTTTGGCTCAACAATCGGAAAGACAAGGAAGTACTCAATTATCTAAAATCCGAAAACGCTTACTATAACAAGATGACCTCCAAATACCGTGAGTTTGAAAATTCACTTTTCGAAGAAATAAAAGCACGGATAAAGGAAGATGACACTTCGGTTCCGTACAAGTTCAACGGATATTGGTATATCGTCAAATACGAATCGGGCAAGGACTATCCCATTTACCTTCGCAAAAAAGACACTTTGGACAATCCGGAAGAATTGCTTTTTGATTGTAATGAAATGGCTGCCTCGCATAGCTATTTTAAACTGGTCGGACTCAACGTAAGCCCCGACAACAAGTTGGTTTCGTATGGCGTTGATACCACAGGCAGGCGCAATTATACTTTGTATATCAAAAACCTCGAAAGTGGTGAAACCCTAAAGGACAGCATTGTCAATACCACGGGTAGCGCAAGCTGGGCCAACGACAACACATCGCTTTTTTACACCAAAAAAGACCCTAAAACGTTGCGTTCGAACCGAATTTTCAGGCACAGGCTTGGTGAACCGAGCAAAAAGGACACATTGGTATTCCGTGAAAAAGACGATACATTTGGCGTTGCGGTTTTCAAATCAAAGTCACAGCGTTTTTTGATCATCGCCTGTTACAGTACACTGACCAACGAATACCATATCCTCGATGCCGATACCCCAGAGGCACCGTTCATTTTGTTCCAAAAGCGCATCAGGGGTTTGGAATACAGCATTTCTCACTATAAAGACCATTTTTATATTGTGACCAATGTCAATGGCGCTTCCAATTTTAAATTGATGAAAACATCACAACAGGCCACATCCATGGACAATTGGACAGAAGTCCTGCCGCACCGCCGCGATACGCTTTTGGAAGACATCGATATTTTCAGGGATTTTCTGGTAGTGAGCGAAAGAACCAACGGGCTCAACCAAATCCGGGTTATCCGATGGGACGGTGCTGATGACTATTACTTGCCTTTTGACAACGAAACCTATACGGCCTACACTACCGCTAACGTTGATTTTGATACTGAAATCTTGCGTCTTTCCTACAATTCGCTGACCACACCATCGTCCACTATCGATTTTAATATGGTAACGAAAGAAAAAACCATTTTGAAAGAGCAAGAAGTTTTGGGGGGAACGTTTGACAAGTGCAATTACTACTCGGAGCGTATTTGGGCAACTGCCCAAGACGGTACAAAAATCCCCATATCGATAGTTTATCGCAAAGACATAAAAAAAGACAGCAAAAATCCGCTGCTGCTCTATGCTTATGGCTCGTATGGACATACCGTTGACCCATATTTTTCAAGTATTCGCTTGAGTCTCTTGGACAGGGGATTCATTTATGCAATTGCCCATGTGCGCGGTGGCGAATATTTGGGCAGATATTGGTACGAAGAAGGAAAACTCCTAAAAAAGAAAAATACTTTTACCGATTTTGTTGCCTGTGCCGAATTTTTGATTGAAGAAAAATACACTTCCCCAAAACATCTTTACGCTATGGGCGGCAGTGCCGGAGGGCTACTGGTCGGGGCCGTGCTCAACGAAGCACCACAACTTTTCAATGGCGCCATAGCCGCAGTGCCATTTGTGGACGTCGTTACCACGATGCTCGACGAGACCATACCACTTACAACCGGCGAATATGACGAGTGGGGCAATCCAAACGACAAGGATTATTATGAATATATGAAATCCTATTCGCCGTATGACAATGTAAAAGCACAAAATTATCCAAATATTCTGGTAACGGCCGGTTTGCATGATTCACAAGTGCAATATTGGGAACCCGCCAAATGGGTAGCCAAGTTACGGGAACTAAAAACCGACAGCAATTTACTGCTTTTGAAAACAAACATGAAAGCAGGTCACGGTGGTGCGTCGGGCCGATTTGAAGCCTTGCGCGAAGAAGCCGAAGAATACGCATTTTTACTCCATCTTGAGAATATTTACCTTTAATTAAAAAAAAATCGTATTTTTGCGAGGTTTTAGGTTGCAGTTTTTTTATTTGGGACTGAAAAATAGCATTTATGAAAGAAAACATTCAGGTATTTGATAATGTGCTTCAATTAATAGGCAAAACCCCTCTTATCAAATTAAACAAGATGGCCTCCGGATTTGACGGCGAGTTTTTTGCCAAAGTCGAAGGATTTAATCCCGGACATTCATCCAAAGACAGAATTGCCATCCACATTATCGAAGAAGCCGAACGGCAAGGTATCCTAAAACCGGGCGACACCATTATTGAAACGACTTCGGGCAATACGGGTTTTAGTATTGCGATGGTAAGCATCATCAAAGGGTATGACTGCATTTTGGCCGTGAGCTCAAAATCATCAGCAGATAAGATTGACATGCTCAAGTCTATGGGTGCCAAAGTTTACGTTTGCCCTGCGCACGTAAGTGCAGACGATCCTAGATCATACTATCAGGTAGCAAAACGGCTGCACGATGAAATTAAAGGCTCCATATACATCAATCAATATTTCAATCAACTAAACATTGATGCACATTACAACACGACCGGTCCAGAAATATGGGAGCAGACCGAAGGGCAAATAACCCACCTTATTGCTTGCAGCGGAACGGGTGGCACCATTTCGGGTACCGCAAAATTTCTAAAGGAAAAAAATCCCAATATCAAGATAATAGGTGTTGATGCTTATGGTTCCGTTCTGAAATCATTTCACGAAACCAGGGTGTTTGACGAAAAAGAAATCTACCCTTACAGGATAGAAGGATTGGGCAAGAACTTGATACCCACCGCTACGGATTTTGATTTGATAGACAAATTCGTGAAAGTGACCGATGAAGAAAGTGCACATACAGCCCGTGAGATTTCTCGATCCGAAGGCCTTTTTGTGGGCTACACTTCCGGAGCAGCCATGCAAGCCGTAAAACAATTGAACGATGATGGCGAATTTAAGATCACCGACAAGGTGGTCGTGATTTTCCCAGATCACGGCTCGCGATACATGAGCAAGATTTATAGCGATAAATGGATGGAAGAGCAAGGCTTTTTTGACAACAAGCGCATTGCATCCATTGCAACCATTGAATACATAAAGTAAGCTTACACTCATATAAACAATCCCGTTGTGTCGGTTGATGCAACGGGATTGTTTTGTGCTTGATTTGTGAACAAAAAGAGGTTTATAAATATTTTGTGCTTTTGATTAGATAATTCTTTAATTTTGCCCAATAATTATATTTTTTTATCCTAAAAAACGACACATGCAGATTGACGCGCAACAGGATAAACCGACCGCTTAAACAAAAATGTAGATTACACATGAAAGACCTATTTGACAAAATTTACAAAGACAAAGGGCCGCTCGGAAGATGGGCTGCACAAGCAGAAGGCTATTTCGTATTCCCAAAATTGGAGGGACAGATTTCCAACCGTATGAAATTTCGTGGAAAGGACGTCATTACCTGGAGTATCAACGATTACCTTGGGTTGGCCAACCACCCCGAAGTGCGTAAAGTAGATGCGGAGGCTGCGTTGCAGTACGGTTCTGCCTACCCAATGGGTGCGCGCATGATGTCCGGACATACCGATCTTCACGAAACCTTACAGAAAGAACTTGCCGAGTTTGTCCACAAAGAAGCCGCTTACCTATTGAATTTTGGTTATCAAGGTATGGTTTCAACCATAGATGCATTAGTGTCAAAAGACGACATCATCGTGTACGATGTTGATGCCCATGCCTGTATCATTGACGGCGTTAGGCTCCACATGGGAAAACGCTTTACCTATAAGCACAACGACGTAGAGAGCCTTGAGAAAAATTTGGACAGAGCCACCAAGATGGCAGAACAGACCGGTGGCGGTATCCTTGTTATTTCCGAAGGTGTTTTCGGGATGCGTGGCGAACAGGGCAAGTTGAAGGAAATCGTTGCGCTCAAAGAGAAATACAAATTCCGCTTTTTGGTCGATGATGCCCATGGTTTTGGAACCCTTGGCAAGACCGGCGCCGGAGCAGGCGAGGAGCAAGGGGTCCAGGACGGGATTGATGTGTATTTTGCCACTTTTGCCAAATCAATGGCGAGCACCGGTGCTTTTATTGCCGCCGACCAAGAAATCATAGATTTCCTCAAATACAACCTGCGTTCGCAGATGTTTGCAAAATCCTTACAGATGCAATTGGTGGTTGGAGCACGCAAACGCCTCGATATGCTCAAGACAATGCCAGAACTCAAAGAAAAGCTTTGGGAAAACACCAATGCTCTCCAGTCGGGACTTAAAGCTCGTGGCTTTGACATCGGTACAACCCAAACCTGTGTAACCCCGGTGTATCTCAAAGGAAGTATCCCAGAAGCAATGGCACTTGTCAAAGATTTAAGAGAAAACCACGGCATTTTCTGTTCTATTGTCGTTTATCCAGTAATACCTAAAGGATTAATATTATTGCGATTGATACCAACGGCAACCCATACACTTGATGACGTTAACGAAACTCTCGATGCTTTTGAAGCCATCAGGGAACGCCTCGAGAACGGAACCTATAAGCGTTTGTCTGCTGCAGTAGCCGCCGCAATGGGGCAATAAACAGGGACTTTCAAATTTCAAATCCCAAATTCCAAAAGAGTTTTCTATGGAGTTTGGGATTTTTTTATGGGTTTTAGTTCCTTTTCGAATTGCACCATGCTTTATTGCGTGATCTCTTTACAGACAGTTTTTCTCCTTTTGGTAACTACCGGGTCAAAATGCTTCCATATTTGCTGGATGGCAATATTGTCCTCAAGTTCCGGAGTTCTGATGCAGTTCTCTATACCTTTTTTTGTAAAAACTTTGTAATATTCATTAAAAATGATGGCTGTCACACCTTTGTTCTGATAATCCGGGTGAATGCCAATGAGATAAAAAACAACGTCTTTACTGTTTTTTTTGGCATTCAGAAGATGCCTGAAACCAAACGGAAACAAATGACCGTTGGCTTTTTGCAACGCTTTGGCAAACGATGGCATAACTATGGAAAATGCAATGAGATTGTCTTCTTTGTCAACCACAAACTTGATGTATTCGGGATTGATGAAGTTTACAAATTTTTTCTTGAAGTAGGCTTTTTGTATATCAGTAATGGCCACAAATGAAGAGAGCGAGGCATAAGTGAGATTGAAAAGATCAAACATCTTGTCAGTATAGGGCATCACTTCTGATGTTTTAGTAAAGTTTAGGCCTTTGACACCATACCTCTTTTTGATAAGTTCTTCTGCCTTGATAAAAAAGTCGGGGTTAACGTTTGAAAACTTGAACTGGCTTTCCAAATACCATTTTTCATCCTTGAAACCCAGTGTTTTAAAATGTTCGGCGTAATAAGGATAGTTGTACCAAGTGATCATACTGCCCAAATGCTCGAAACCTTCGGTCATAACCCCCACCTTATCAAGATTGGAAAATCCCACAGGTCCTTCGATGTATTCCAGATGGTTTTCCCTGCCTATTTGCATCACTCGATCAATAAGCAAGCGTGTCACTTCAACATCGTCTATGACATCAAACCAGCCAAACCGCATCTTCTTCTGGTTCTGTTCATTTACCTCGATCCAGTTGATGATAGCGGCTACACGCCCTACTATGTCATCACCTTTGTAGGCCAAGAAAAACCGTGCTTCGGCATCTTTAAAAATAGGGTTTGTTTTTTTGTCGAAAGTTGCCATTTCCTGTGAAATAATTGGTGGTACCCAATAGTTGGAATCCTTATAGAGCTTGAAAGGAAATTTGACAAATAGTTTGAGCTCCTTTTTTGAACTGACTTCTTTGATTGTAATCATACCGCAAACTTAAAGACCGCTCTCAATTGGAGCCGTTATTTGTACCATCATTTATGTTGTCAAAATCCATTGTTTTTTTGCCCTTCTTTCCACGTCCTTTTCGTTTCGCTTCATCCTTGGCAGATGTTCCGTTATCTTCTATGATAGTATCTTCATGAAAATCAAATCGGTAAGATGCTCCAATGCCGATATTCAAAACCGAAGGTGTGTCTTTTGCGTTGAATGTCAAAGCGGCATCAATCTGGAAATTGTCTCCAAAAAGATAGGCGCCTCCAAAACGGAACAGGTTGTCGGCATAAAAATCGTTTTTGATCCCCTGTGTTTCCCCAAAAAGTGACCATTGTGGATTAAAAGAATGGGTCAGGGTCATAATATATTGAAATTCGGAATGGTCGGTACCGATCCTATCCATGACAAGGTTGATGACAAACACCCAACCTCCTGAAAAATTGTTTTGTGAAATCAAGGCTGCTTTTGGACTGAAACCCTCGACACCGGGAGCGGTGTAAGGATTGTTTTTGGTATCAAAATTGGCACCGGCATAGATGGCCACGGCCGGAATCAAATACTTCCACTTAAAGGTATGGTTGGCTTTCCAACTATAAAGGTTTGGCTTGTCTTCTTCGGCATTTCTGTACGGGTCATAAATCATGTATTTGGCACCGATGGTCAGGTTCCTGAAGTTGGAACGTTTGTCTTCCAGGGGAATCGCCGAGCGGTTATCTGTAAATTTATCGTTTTGATATCGGCCTATCAAGCTGATTTCCAGCGGCTCAAAAAGCAATCCATACCTAGCGGCAAAATCCATGGCAAAACCGGAAACTTCGTTGTTGAGCAGCGAATGTTTTTCTTTAATGTAATAAGGTCCACCTTCCAACTGTATCACATTGGGACCTACAGCAAACGCTCCTTGGGATACCCCGGGACGGTTGGAGTTGATGACATCGGTATATTGGGCATGTATAACTTGTGAGGCGACAAGAAGGAGCAAGAAAACAAATTTTTGTTTGATATTCATAAGTAGTGCATTTGGCATCAAAAGGACATATTTTTTTTCAATGTAAATATACATAAAATACAATGTAAAACTTATGCGGGTTTTTTCGGCGCCAAATTATAAAATAATCTTCCAAAGGTAATGTTGATATTTTATATTTTTTTTAAGTGTTTTTTAGGCAAAATTCAAGCTGTGGAATCGTATTTTTGTGAAAATTAAACATTCATGTTGCAATCGGCATCTTTTTCTGGTTTTTTGAGAACGGTATTGATTATCATATTGATAATTTACGGGTTAAAGTTCCTTATGCGCCTGCTTGCGCCATTCATGCTGAATTATATGACAAAAAAAATGCAGGAACGTTTTGGCGGACAGTTTCAGCAATACCAAAATGGGCAAAATACCGGCAAAAAACAACCCGAAGTCGGCGAAACGGTCATCGACAAGATGCCCAACCGGCAAAAAACTTCACATAAAAACGTCGGCGAGTACATCGATTACGAAGAAATTGATTAATTTCCCAATCAATTTAAAACAGATTCTTATAAACCTGTTCCATGCATATTTCCTTTAAAAAAATCTTGCCACATCTACTGATGGTTGTCGGTTTTGTGGTGTTGTCTCTATCGTATTTCAACCCGGTGCTTAGCGGAAAGCAGATTTTTCAGAGCGACATCAAGCATTATATTGGCATGGCCAAGCAGCAAAATGACTTCAGGGAAGACACCGGAACCGAAACCTATTGGACCAACAGTGCTTTTGGTGGTATGCCAACCTATCAATTGGGAGCGCACTATCCACACAATTATATCAAAAAATTAGATTCTACTTTGCGTTTTTTGCCACGTCCTTCGGATTATCTTTTTCTATATTTTTTAGGATTTTATATTCTTTTGCTCTCGCTCAAAGTAGATTTTAAATTGGCGTCTTTGGGTGCGTTGGCTTTTGGCTTTTCCACCTATCTTATTATTATTCTTGGCGTTGGGCACAACAGCAAGGCACACGCAATTGCATACATGCCATTGGTGTTGAGTGGTATCGTGCTAACGTTCAGGAAGAAATATCTGATTGGATTTTTTCTCACTGTAGTTGCAATGGCATTGGAAATCTGCGCAAACCATTTCCAGATGACTTACTATTTGATGCTTCTGGTTATCGTTTTGGGAATCGTTTATTTGATAGATGCATACAAGAGAAAACTTTTGCCACATTATTTTAAATCTGTGGGGGTTTTGATACTGGCTGTGATACTTGCCATTGGACTAAACGCCACAAACATAATGGCCACCCAAGAATATGTTAAAGAAAGTACACGTGGTAAAAGTGAGTTGACCATCAATGCCGATGGCACGCAGAAAGAAATGACTTCGGGCTTGGACAAAGGCTACATAACAGAATACAGTTATGGCATTCTTGAGACTTTCAACCTTTATATCCCGAGGTTTATGGGTGGCGGAGGTTATGAAAATACAGGCATGAATTCAGCCACTTACGATTTTTTCATTAGCCTTGGTGCCACGCCGATAGAAGCTTTGCAGGAAGCCAAGCACACGCCAACCTATTGGGGCAACCAGCCCATTGTGGAAGCGCCTGCTTATATCGGGGCGGTGGTAGTATTCTTATTTGTCCTGGCTTTATTTTTGGTCAAAGGACGCTTAAAATGGTGGTTGGCAGGTGGTACAATATTATCGCTATTGTTATCATATGGAAAGAATTTTGGGTTGTTGACCGATTTCTTTATTGATTATGTGCCGTTGTACAACAAATTCAGGGCGGTAAGCTCCATTCAGGTTATTTTAGAACTTTGTGTCCCTGTACTTGCAGTGTTCGGATTGGTGCAAATGTTCAATGATGATGAAGCAGATGGCAAGAAAATAAAAGCTTTAAAATATACCACACTAATAACAGGTGGCTTGGCTCTGGTTTTCCTTCTATTTAAATCGTCGTTGTTTGATTTTGTGGGTGCAAGCGATGGTTTTTACCGCCAGAACTATGGACAAGCTTTCATTGACGCCGTCAAGGAAGACAGAAAGACATTTTTCGCGCAAGATACCTTGCGAAGCTTGGTTTTAGTGCTTTTGGCAGCCGGAACCTTGTGGTTACTTTTAATGAAAAAACTATCGGAAAAATGGGTGTTGGCTGTATTTGCTGTATTGATATTATTTGATTTGGTAGGGGTTGACAGGCGTTATGTCAATAACGAAAATTTTGTGCCGGCCAACCAAGTGAACAAACCGTACCAGCCCAACGCCGCCGATATTGAAATTCAAAAAGACACGTCACATTACAGGGTACTTGATGTTGTATCGCGAGAGCCAGCCAAAGCGTCGTATTACCATAATTCTTTGACCGGCTACCATGCAGCCAAAATAGGTAGGTACAATGAACTTTTTGATTTTCACATTGTCAAAAACAACATAAATGTGCTGAACATGCTGAATACGAAATACATCATAGCCGAAGATGGGAAAGGCAACATTTTCCCATATGAAAATACCGATGCCAATGGCAATGCATGGTTTGTTTCCGAGGTAAAAAAGCTTGACAATGCCAATGCTGAAATAATAGCTTTGGACAGTTTGAACACCAAAACAAAGGCTGTAACCACACAGAGCCTACAATCAAAAATTTATAAAGCAGATTCGACATCAACTATTATAATATCAAATTATAAGCCAAATTACTTAAAGTATCAGTCTAATAATATTAACGACGGTTTTGCTGTCTTTTCGGAAATATATTATAGTCATGGATGGAAAGCATTCATAGACGGGAAAGAAGTACCTCATTATCGGGTCAATTACGTTTTGAGAGGTATGGAAGTGCCAAAAGGGCGACATACCATTGAGTTCAAGTTTGAACCCGAAGTTGTTGAAAAGGGAAGCGGTATAGCTCTGGCGAGTACCGTGGTGCTTGTGTTGCTACTTTTGGGTGGATTTATTTATAAAATCAGGAAACCGGAAAGTGAAAAAACCGACCAATAGCCGCCATGCCAAAAAAAGTGCTTATCATTACCTACTATTGGCCGCCTGCTGGAGGCCCTGGCGTGCAGCGCTGGTTGAAATTTGTCAAGTACCTTCCTGATTACGGAATACATCCTGTTGTTTATATTCCAAAAAACCCGAGTTATCCAATTATTGATTTGGATTTGGCGTCCGAAGTCCCGGAAAATGTTACAATCATCACCCAAAAGATAAAAGAGCCTTACGGTCTGGCTAAATTTCTCTCAAAAAATTTGACCAAGACCATTAGTTCGGGAATCATCACAAAAGAAAAAGGGCAAAATCTTGTACAGAGATTGATGCTGTACGTTCGTGGCAATTATTTTATTCCCGATGCCCGAAAGGCGTGGGTAAAACCGTCAGTAACTTACCTTTCAGGATACATCAGGACACATGGCATTGAGACCATAATCACCACTGGGCCACCACATAGCCTGCACCTCATAGGAAAGGAGCTCAAACAGCAGCTCGGTGTTAAGTGGCTTGCCGATTTTCGCGATCCCTGGACCACGATTAGTTATCACAACAAACTAAAACTGACACAAAATTCGCAAAAAAAACACAAGGTATTGGAGCAAAGCGTGCTTGCAGAAGCTGATACTATTATTGTTACCAGCGAAAGAACAAAAGTAGAGTTTGCTTCCAAGACCTCCCAGCCAATAACCGTCATCACCAACGGTTATGACACGTACCATCTGCCAAAAATCCGTAAGGACGACAAGTTCACCCTGGCGCATATTGGCTCCTTGCTTTCTGACAGAAATCCGACAAATCTTTGGTGTGCTTTAAAGGCTCTGATAGATGAAAACGATACATTCAATACGCTTTTCAGGCTTAAACTAATAGGTATTGTAAGCGAAGATATTATTAAGGAAATCAAAAAATTAGATTTACATAGTCATGTGGAAATATTAGGTTATATCAGTCATGAAGACGTATTGATGGAACAACGTCAAGCACAGCTTTTGTTGTTAGCCGAAATTGATTCTGAATACACCAAAGCCATTATCCCTGGAAAACTGTTTGAATACATGGTTTCCAATACGCCCATTATCGCCATTGGCCCAGAAGGCAGCGATGTAGAACACATCATCAAACAAACCAATACAGGGAGGTATTTTTACCACAGCGATATTAATGGTCTGAAATCACAAATTTTGGAGTATTTTGAGGCCTATAAAAAAGGTACATTGGCAACAAACCCGATAGGCCTTGCACCATACAGCAGAAAAAACCTAACCAAAACACTGTCTGAACTTATCTAAATGGGAATCGTCACGAGCCAATCTTTCAAAAATACGATTACAACTTATCTTGGTTTTGCCATTGGAGCTATCAATACGCTTTTTCTTTACACGTATTTTATATCGGATGTTTACTACGGCCTGGTGTCGTTCATGCTTTCTACGGCCAACGTGATGATGCCACTTATGGCTTTTGGCGCCCATAATACCTTGGTGAAATTTTATTCGTCATTTAAGACCAAAAACTCTCAGAACAGCTTTTTGACCTTGATGCTGGTTTTACCATTGCTCTTGATAATCCCCATTGGCGCTATCGGGGCATTGACTTATGATTCTATCAATTCACTTTTGTCGCAACAAAACCCGATTGTCAAGGATTATGTCTGGTACATTTATGTTGCAGCGATAGCGATGGCCTATTTTGAAGTTTTTTTTGCATGGGCAAAAGTACAGTTGCTGACAGTGTTTGGCAATTTTATGAAAGAGGTTTTCCACAGGGTAGGTGTGATGGCACTGCTCTTTATGGTGCACTTTCAATGGATTGACGTGCAACAATTCATCCTTGGCGTCATTCTCGTTTATGTTTTGCGAATGTTGGTCATGCTCTTCTATGCTTTCAGTGTACGTCGCCCTAAAATCAGGTTCAGTAAATTGGAAAATTTTTGGCCCATACTCAAATATTCCTCATTGATTATCATTGCCGGCTCCATAGCCACCATAATTTTGGATATCGATTCCTTTATGCTGGGCATGTACATCCCGATTGAAAAAGTAGCCTATTACGGTGTTGCTATATACATGGCGACGGTCATAGCTGTACCTTCACGTGCCATGCAACAGATTTTGCACCCATTGACAGCCCAATATTTGAACGAAAACAACAGAGAAGCCTTACAGGATTTGTACATAAGAAGCTCACAATCACTTTTTGTAATTGGCACATTGTTGTTTTTGTTGATCGTTTTGAACATCAATCAAATGTACCTGTTGATACCCGAAGAGTTCAGCGGCGGGATCATTGTAGTGTTTTTGGTAGGCGTCGCCAAACTTTATGACAATCTGATGGGTTGCAATAATGCTTTACTTTTCAATAGCGATTATTATAGGATGGTATTGGTTTTTGGAGTGATGCTCGCCGTGATGACAGTTTTGCTCAATATGGCCTTTATACCAAGGTTTGGCATCAACGGAGCGGCTTTTGCGACATTTTTGGCCATTTTTGTTTACAACAGTATCAAGATTTATTTTGTAAAGATAAAGTTCGGCATGATGCCATTTAATGTGAAAACCGGAAAATTGTGCTTATTGCTTCTACTTTGCATATTGTTATTTTATTTTTGGGAATTTCCGTTTCACCCACTTGTCAATATCGCCCTGAAATCGGTGTTGGCGGTTGCGTTTTATGTAGTATCAGTATTGAAACTGAACGTGTCGGAAGATATTTCAGCCACCATCAAAAAGTATCTAAAAATACAATAAGAAACTTTACTGTCACTCTTTTGGCATTTGCTGTGCATCGTTTTAGATCGATTTGATCCAAAAAGAAAACCCCGCAATGTGCTTTGAGGCATACGTATTGCAGGGCTTCCCAACTAACCAACCAAAAAAATTAAATGTCTTTATTTGATACTCCTCGCAGAAGCAGAACGTGAACTTGGTTGCTTACTCACGGTGCTTGTAGTTCTTTTTTGGGCAGTATTGTTTGATGACCTTGTGTTATTGGATATACGATTTTCCGAACGATTTGGTTTTTCGCTTTGCAAAACATTAACACGCTCACTGCCTTTTACCGTGGCTGACGAGTTTACACTTCGACCTGTTGCCACTCGCGTTCTTGAGGTGACACTACGGGTGTTTTGGCCACCATTTGCAACATCCCTTTGGTTTCTTTGCGTTTGCAAAGTTGCCGAACGTACATTTCTATCATTTTGAGTATTTGTACTGCTCAAAGAACCCCGGGTTGAATTTCTTCTGTCATTGGCTTCCTGACGGTACCTGTCACTCAATCGCGTTTGGGACAATGCATCGCCACGGCGGCCGTTGTTGTAACTGGCATTAACTGTACGCCTTACTTCAGGCCTATAATTATTGGTATAAGGCCTATAATATGTGTACCTAACAGGCGTATAATACTGTCTGTAAGGATAAGCATGCACAATGCAGTACATTGACGCAGGCACTACATAATGCACATGCCAAGGCTTGTACACATACACTCTGTTATAAACATTGATATATCCGGTATAGTGCGTGAAAACTCGGTGCGAATTGTAATGTACATACAGACCGCCTACTCTGGCCACACGTCCATAATCAGTATAACGGATGTCAACATTCCCAATTTGCGTGACCCTACCATAAAAATCATAATAAATTGGCACGTTTTCTATCTGTATGATAGCTCCAAAATCGTCGTACTGTACATACGGTCCGTAGTCAAATCCAGAATTAAAACTGAATGACATATTGGGTGTATAGAAGGACACATTCACATCTGGTCCGTAATTTTGGGCATAAAAATCGAACTGTCCGTCTGGAAACACAGAAAACTCAATGCCGCCTTCAGTAAATATGAATGAGTTGCCATAGCCTCTTGCAGTTATTCCATAATCAAGGCTGTCAAAATCAAGGTCGGTGGTTTTTGCACTTACCGTAGCTCCTGAAAGTAGCATAGTGGTAAAAATAAGAGTTAAAGTTTTCATGAGTTCTTACAATTATGTTAGACATAAAACCCGAACTTTCAAACAGTGTGCCAAAAATCCATCAACAATGATAAGTAGTTGGTTTTCAATTTGAAATAATTTTCATTACTTCAGTAAAATCAATTATTCATCCAATACAGATTGCACATGTATCAAAATTTTGACTCTATGGATAGTCAAATCATATGAACAGGAAAAGATTTCTTAACGATCAAACAATCCTTCCATCGACCATAACCAATTTTCGGTCGGCCATATCTGCAAGGTCTTGGTTGTGGGTCACGATAACGAAAGTCTGGCCAAACTCATCACGCAGTTTAAAAAAAAGATTGTGCAGATTTTCGGCACTTTCGCTGTCAAGGTTTCCAGAGGGTTCATCGGCAAAGACCACTGCAGGGTTGTTGACCAATGCCCTGGCAACAGCAACGCGTTGTTGCTCGCCGCCCGAGAGTTCGTTGGGTTTGTGATGGTACCGATGTTGAAGGCCCAAGAAATCAAGGAGTTGTTTGGCACGCATTTCAGCTTCGGCCTTGGGCGTATTTTTGATAAATGCCGGGATACAGACATTCTCCAAAGCGGTAAATTCGGGCAGCAACTGATGGAACTGAAAGATAAAACCGATGTGCTCGTTCCTGAATTTTGCCAAAGCTTTATTTCCCAACTCATTAATGGCGATATCGTTGATGACCAATACTGCCTTTTCATTTTTTGAAGCTTCGTCAAGTGTGCCAAGTATTTGCAAAAGCGTGGTTTTGCCAGCGCCAGATGCGCCGACAATGGATACAACTTCTCCTTTGGCAATAGACACATCAACACCGTTAAGAACGTGAAGGTCTCCGTAATATTTATGAATGTTCTTTGCCTTTATCATGGATTCAAACTTACTATTTTATAACTTGCTCCACAAACATTGCCATAGCTATTTTTTCAAGTTTTTCACGAATTATAATATATAAGCTTCCAGTAAGTAAATAATTTTTATTTTTATTGAATAAATAAACACCATGACAAATCAACATTTCGAAGAGAACAAATTAAAAGTAATTGAAGATATAAAGGAAAGTTATAAAAAGATCATTTTTGATTTGGGTGAAGATACTGCTCGTGAAGGTTTGCAAAAAACGCCGGAGCGCGCTTCAAAAGCCATGCAGTTCCTGACACAAGGGTATCACCAAGATGCTGCCAAAATCCTTAAAAGTGCCATGTTCAAGGAAACTTACAACGAAATGGTCATCGTAAAAGACATTGAGGTTTATTCGCTGTGCGAGCACCATTTGCTACCGTTTTTTGGCAAGGCGCACATTGCATACATACCCAACGGACATATTGTTGGGCTGAGCAAACTGCCGCGGATCGTGGATGTCTTTGCCCGCAGGCTTCAGGTTCAAGAACGGCTTACCAAACAAATTTTGGATTGCATTAACGACACCTTAAAACCACAGGGCGTGGCAGTTGTTATCGAAGCGTCTCATATGTGCATGATGATGCGGGGCGTTCAAAAACAAAATTCAGTAACTACAACATCCGGGTTTAGAGGACAGTTTGAAAAGATTGAAACCCGAAATGAATTCCTGAAACTTATAAGCGCTCAACTTTCCTGATTTTTGGTATGTTTATTGTTATAAAGCGTAAAAATCAATACGAATTACAAATGAATTTAGAATCGTTGAGCAAAAACAAAAAGCTGGCACTGGGCATACTTTTTGACCTTATCGGCATGATAACTTTTCTTGATGTGGTTTGGGCTCCGCTTTCGGCATATTTGATGTCAAAAATGTATAGAGGTACCAAAGGAAAAGTAGCCGGTGTGTTATCATTTATCGAAGAGATTTTGCCAGGTTTTGACATCATACCTTCATTTACCATCATGTGGTTGGTGACCTATGTGTTTCTTAAGGACAAACAAATGACTGAAGCCACAGGTTCATAAAACTTTAAAACAATAAAGAATTGCTAAATCCGAAATGTGGCAGTGGCTTTTTGTCCCTTATTGCATACAGGTCTATCGACAGACTGTTCAAAACTCAAAAATCGCTTTTATATACCCGTAGCGCATGATGTTTTTAGCCACAAATGAGCAGATTTAATTGTATGCCCTGTAGTCTATAAAAAATTATCCGCGCATCTGCTGTTAACCACAACAATTTTAAGTTCAAAGGTTTGCGTTTTTCGGATAATGTACCTCCGGCTTTATATGATTTTCTTTATGACCCTCAATTTGTGAGTATGTATTTTTCTGTCAACATTATATATGCCGCTATGGTCTAATCTGTCAATACGGACCTTGCCATGTGAATGGATGATGTAGTTGTTTTCCATGATAATGCCCACATGCACGATGCGACCTTCTTCATTGTCAAAAAAGGCCAGATCACCAGGTTCACTTTCTTCAATAAAACTTAAAGGCGTGCCTTGTTGCGCCTGTTGTGAAGCGTCGCGCAAAAGATTATAGCCATTGATTTTGTAAACCATTTGGGTAAACCCGGAACAATCAATCCCAAAAGGCGTTTTGCCGCCCCACATATAGGGTGCGTTGAGATAATTGAATGCCGTTTTCAACAAATCAGCTTTGGGTTTTACAGCATCGGTATAGTGACCTTCAAAGGTATGTCCCATTATTTCAACGCCATTTAACGATGATCCCATGACAATGGCATGCAGCCGTTGGTCACTGTCCTGAATATATTCAATGAGGTCTGTAGAAAATCTTTGGATTGATTTAGAGAGTGCTGAATAATCAGCCTCAGATATTTCGACAATTTGCTTGTTGTCTATCCAACCTTCATAGTTATCATATGCTAAACGGATCCTGCTCCATTGCTTACGCTGTTCGAGTATTTTAAAAAACTCGCCATACAGCACCTGCGAAACCAATTCAGATGTGTGTGATGGTTCTGATTTTAAAGGTACAACGCCCAGGTTACAAATTCCGTACCGCATCTATGTCAATTGCGTTCTATAACGATTGCCGATGCCCCTCCGCCACCATTGCAAATCGCTGCGGCGCCTATCTTGGCATTGTTTTGTTGAAGCACGTTGATAAGTGTCACTACGATGCGTGCACCAGAGCAACCAAGAGGATGGCCTAATGAGACGGCGCCACCATTGACATTGACAACCTCGTCTGATAAGCCCAGAAGTTTCATATTGGCAAGCCCTACCACGGAAAAAGCTTCATTAAATTCAAAATAATCAACATCCTGGATACCGATGCCTGCTTTCTGTAACGCAACAGGCAAGGCTTTTGCCGGAGCTGTGGTAAACCATTTGGGCTCATTGGATGCATCACCGTAAGATTTAATTGATGCCAAAGGTTTTATCCCGAGTGCATCGGCTTTTTCCCTGCTCATCAATACCACTGCAGCGGCACCATCGTTTATAGTAGAAGCATTTGCAGCAGTCACGGTGCCTTCTTTGGTAAACGCAGGTCTTAGAGCGCTCACTTTTTCCAACGATACATTAGTAAACTCTTCATCTTTATTAACAATCAACGGATCTCCTTTGCGCTGTGGCACTTCAACAGGCACCATCTCATTGTCAAATTTCCCAGAGTTCCAGGCTTCTGCAGATCTTTTGTAAGATTGAATTGCAAAAGCATCTTGTTGCTCCCTTGTGATCTTGTACTCGTCTGCGCACATATCCGCACAAACACCCATGGCATTGTTATCATAAGCATCGACCAAACCGTCTTTTTGCATGCCGTCCACCAGAGTTCCGGGACCAAACTTGATACTCTGCCTTGCGTTGAAATAATGGGGAATCTGGCTCATGTTTTCCATACCTCCCGCAACAATGATGTCAGCATCGCCAAGGGCTATCGACTGGGCTCCAAACATAATGGCTTTCATTCCAGAAGCACACACCTTGTTGACCGTAGTACAAGGTACCGTGCTTGGTATTCCGGCATAAACGGCTGCTTGTTTTGCTGGGGCCTGTCCAGCACCTGCCTGAATAACCTGGCCCATAAACACTTCCTGAACCATATCGGGCGATAGGTTTATTTTGTCCAATGCGCCTTTAATGGCTACAGCTCCAAGTTTTGGCGCAGGTATTGTGGACAATGCGCCCATAAAACTCCCTATTGGGGTTCTTGCGGCCGATACGATGACAACTTCTCTGTTCATTTTGAATCGATTGAAATTTACGTGTGCAAAATTAATCATTTTTTTACAGAATTTGACGACAAAGCGTTTTATAACCAACCAAAAACTTTATATTTAATCTTTAAAAGCATCGATAATGGATAAACTGGTCGATAAATGGTACAGAAACCAAACGCACATCTACAAAGTGCTGTTGTTTGTTGCCACAACCTTCTTGATCGTCTATATATTTCCAAAGAGCGGGAAATTCAAATACAATTTTGATAAGGGCAGACCATGGCAATCTGAAAACCTGTATGCTCCGTTTGACTTTGCCGTGAAGAAATCTGATGAAGAATTGAAAAAGGAGCAAGAAGAAATCACCAAAAACAGTGATATCTATTTTACGGTTGACCCTAAAATCGTTGAAACTGTACTTAAGGATTTTGACGCAAGGTTTACTTTAGCTTTCGACAATAAATCATCTGATTATCAACAACTTCATACTGTTGGAAAATCCATACTTACCGCAATTTATGGGGTAGGCTTGGTGGAAGATAACCATAATTATTCCCCAGACAGAAAAATCGTCTTGATTGAGGAACAAAAGCAAAAGGGAACCACCACTTTTGATCAATTGGTCAAAACTGATGACATAAGGCGGCAGCTCGAACGCGCCATTGATGCCAATGGTATTGTTGAACACAAAGCAAGAATGTTATCTCTGTTTTTTGACGTCATTAGACCAAACGCAATGCTCAACAAATCGATAACCGACAATGCACTCAAAGAAGAACTCAACAGAATTTCACCCAATCGTGGCAGTATAGAAAACGGAACGCTCATCATCTCAAAAGGAGAATTGGTCGAAGGCGAGAAATATGATATACTCAAGTCGTTGGAATCTGAATATGAGTCACAGGTATGGAGCAGCAAAAATTATGTTTGGGTTACAATTGCCTATACACTTTTGGTAGCACTTACGCTCCTTATGCTATTGCTCTTTTTAGGAAAATATAGGGCAGAGGTCTTTTCGGACAATACCAAGGTTACGTTTATTTTCTTTAATATCTTTTTGATGGTATTGTTGACGACACTGGTCATCAAATACAATTCCACCTATGTTTACATCGTTCCGTTGTGTGTACTGCCCCTGGTACTGAAAGCATTTTTTGATGCCCGGCTGGGGCTGTTTTCCCATGTATTGACCGTACTATTGCTGGGACTTGTTGTGCCAAACAGCTACGAGTACATGTTTTTGCAAATTATCGCCGGAATAGTCACAATACTAACTGTTTCAGAACTTTACAAAAGAGCAAACCTGTTTATTTCAGTAGGACAGATAACCTTGGTGTATATCGTGGCCTATTTTGCTTTTTTTGTGATCCATGAAGGCAGCATTTCGGGTATCAACGTAGAAACTTTTGGACTTTTTATGCTGTGTGGATTGGCTACATTGTTTGTACAGCCCTTGATTTATATCTATGAAAAACTTTTTGGGCTTGTGTCCGATGTGTCCCTGCTGGAACTTTCTGATACAAACACAAAACTCCTTAAAGACCTTTCCAACAAAGCACCCGGAACGTTTCATCATTCTTTGAATGTGGCAAACCTTGCTGAAGCCTCGGCCAATGAGATAGGCGCCAACGCAATGCTGGTAAGAGTAGGGGCTTTGTACCACGATATAGGCAAGATGAAAAATCCTACCTATTTTACCGAAAATCAAGCAACAGGCATAAATCCCCATGAAGAACTTTTGCCAAAAGAAAGTGCGAACATAATTATCAGGCATGTAATTGACGGCATTGAGATTGCCAAAAAATACAACCTTCCGGATAGGGTCATCGACTTTATTAGGACCCACCATGGCACAAGTATTGTTTATTATTTTTATGCTAAAGAAAAAGAATTGGACGGGGTGGTATCAGAAGAAGATTATCAATACCCCGGTCCAAAACCGTTCAGCAAAGAGACCGCAATATTGATGATGTGCGACAGTGTGGAAGCGGCTTCAAAGAGCATGAAAGAACCTTCATCAACCAAAATAAATGAGTTTGTTGAGACCATAATCAACAAACAGATGGAAACTGGCCAATTTTTGAACGCCAACATTACCTTTAAAGAAATTGAATCCATAAAGAAGGTTTTAAAATCAAAACTTTCCAATATTTTCCATTTGCGCATCGAATATCCGGAGTGAAAGGTGAAAATTTTCAAATCAAAAACCGTAAATTATATTTCCAATCGTACTTAAATCATGTGTCGGATCAATAAATTTGGGTCATTTGCAATAGAATTATGTTGCATACCAAAAGAGTTATTTAAAAAATAAAAAAAATAGTTGTTTGCTTTGTAATGAAAACTTACATTTGCATCCGCAATTTTAGGTTGCGGGCGTTCTTTATAGAAACGGGAGAGGTGCCAGAGTGGTAATGGAGCAGATTGCTAATCTGTCAACGCGAAAGCGTTGCCTGGGTTCGAGTCCCAGTCTCTCCGCATTTTTTATGTGGCTTCACAGAAATCAAAGCCGCATATGTAGGCCGGTCGCATAGCTCAGCTGGATAGAGCACCTGCCTTCTAAGCAGGCGGTCGAAGGTTCGAATCCTTCTGCGATCACAAGGCCGCCCCGAGAACGGGTGGCGAAAGAAAAAGGTTTTATGACCCATTGTATATAAGTATTTAAAAATCAATTTAACCATTGGTTTTTAGGTGCTTTTTTTTGTTTAATTTTTAATACAATGGTTTATGAACTTTTCAAAAACAGAAGCAATTTTTGACACGTTGGTTGACACGCGCAAAATATACGTGTCAATGGAGTACAAATTTACCGTCCGAAAGGATGTGGGGAGCGGCCAGAAACGCCCCATTTATTTATCGATTACAGGAGGCGGTAGCAGGGAGCGTATCCATACCCGCATCTTTATCGACCCAAAATATTGGGACAAGACAAACCAACGGATCAAACCGGGCGATAATGCTTTTGCCGATTACAATCTGGTGCTGGATGCCTACAAATCCAAAATTCACAAAATCAAAATCGAGTACTGGTTGAGCGAGCAAGTCTTGACACCAGAGCTCTTGCGGCGCGACCTTGAGGATAACCTGTCTAGGGTCAATTTCTGTGCATTTTTTGGCGAGGCCTTGAAATTTCAAAGAAAGGAAATGGCAGACGGTACTTACAACCGGCATAAGAGCGTCCTTAAAAAACTATCGAACTACCAACAGTTTATTACTTTTTCGGAAATCAACCAGAATTGGATTGCACTGTATAAAAATCACCTACGAAGCCTTGGCAACAAGCCGACGACCATAAACGCCAATATGGCCAGCATCAAGAAGTTTCTGACAATTGCCAAACAGCACGGTATCAAGTTGCCCCTGAATGTTGAGGATATTAAAGTAGGCTCTACCCGCGGCAACAGAAACTTCCTGAACGAGCGAGAGCTGAAGGTTTGTTGGGATTATTTTGGAAGCGAATACATCAATTCTACTTATAAAATAGTTCTGGGCTACTTCCTTTTCGGATGCTTCACAGGGCTTCGCATATCGGACATCCAAAAACTCACCCGCAGCATTCTGCTTGACAATGAAATCAATTTCGTTGCCCAAAAGACCAATAAGTTTCAGAGCATCAAACTGAACAGGAGCGCCAAAAGCATACTTGCCACCTGTCCGGATCTTTTTGAAACCAAATACTCCGATCAGGTCATCAACAGGATTCTCAAAACCATTATGGTAGCAGTGAACATCAAGAAACGTGTGAGCTTCCACGTGAGCCGGCACACGTTTGCCACTTGTTTTTTGAGGCGCGGCGGAAAGGTGGAAATGCTCCAGAAGCTACTTGGCCACAGCGATATCAAGGAAACCATGATTTACGTCCATATCCTTCAGGAAGAAGCCAATAAAGAAGTATATCTTCTGGATGGGCTATTCGATTGATTCGGTTTCTATTTCTATCTCGAACAGGTCTGTGGCTACCTCGGTGCGTTGCACTTCTTTAACGACGTGCAGCTTGCCGTAAGCCCAGGCTTTTCCTTTTGTCTTGAATCCGGCAAGGTCATCGAACCACGCCAAGAACCGCCACCTGAAAGATTGCGCATTGATCCGGAAAGCCATCCATTTCTGCCAATTGGTGGCGTGAACCGCCGGAATGCTGATTTCAGATGGGTTTTGGGCTATCGGCAAACCATCCTGAAGTCCGTTATACAAGACTTCGTACACCTTATTATTGCCGGATTCGAACGCATGGGCCGTTTGCACTTCGTTCCGGAAGAGCAATGGCAGAGGCAGGGCGTTGATCTCTATGATACTCGTTTTTTCGTTAGTGACATAACCGGAAGTTTGGACGGATGTCGCCGATTGGTATATGGATGGAAAATCGTAGTCTTTTGAATCCACTTCAGCAAACTTCATCTCAAAGCTTTTGCCTTTGTTGAACCGCCGTACCGGCATTTGAATCTCGAAAGTCGAAAGATCAAAAGCATCGACGGGGTTAATATGGTTTTCAATCAAAGACATTGTGACTTGCCCATTGGCCACGTCCATATCATAATTATAGCGATTCTTGATGTACTTCACGAACTCGCCGAATGTCATATCCGGCACCGCCCTCGACAGATTGATCTGGTTCAAGTTCAGTATGGACGGGATGGCCTCACCCGATTCGTCGTGCAGCCGAATAGGATTCAGGTCGAGTTCGGCTATAACCTGATCGGTTGTTGGTACGTGCACAATCTCTACGCTTATATCGTCATCTTGTAAATCCGAAAGCGTTTCTACGATCAAATTGACGTTTAACGTAATTTTCGCAGTAGCGAAGGAGAATACGGGAGAAAAACTTCTTGACCATATCACGGTATCTCTATATCTGATTTTGACCCATACAGGCACATCATGTGATCTGTAAATGTATATTCTGCCGACAAGACGATATTTCCCCGGCTGCTCAATTTCCAAAGTTGAAAAAAATCGGTGAAGTGTGGCGTATCTGGTAATGAATGTGGTTTGATACGGCACTTCTGTTTCTTCCACAAAATCCTCGCTCATAAGGATGATCGATTGTGATTCCTGGGCGATGGTCGTGTAGTAATCCACATCTGCATAGATGAGCTTACGACGCAGCCGGCTGTCGGTCAATACGTCGCCAACGAGCTCAAGGTTTGCATCCTCGAACCCTTTCTTCAGGATATGCAGCGCATAGGGGAGTGGTTGCATGATGTTGCGGTTGTACGTGATGTCGTCTTCTATATCCACGTAGTTTTCAACGTAGTCCGTTCCATCAAACCAGTTGATGAATCCACCGAAGGCAAACCACGCGTCATCTTCGGTATCTATCTTGTCGGTATGCACCATAGGGAAGTTGTAGTTGACGGCGGGGTATGCCTGTGCCATAACTGCCTTGGCGTGTTCGTAGATGGTTTCCGGCTCCGGGAGCGCAAAATTGTCAAGCGGAAGCTCCGCCAGTTTCTTATCCCAAGACGGGATCTGGTCATAACCGTAAGAGAACGTAGCCGAGAGTTTGTCCGAAGCATACTCTTCCAGCTCTAAAACCGCTTGCTCCATTTGGTTTCCGTGAACATAAAGCACATTGTAAACCGTTTCGGGCATCGTCTGGTAAGACGATATGAAACCAAAAAAAGTATCGACTTCATCGTTGATGCCCATTGTGAACGGAAATGTGAATTTCAGCGTAATTTCGTCCAAAAACCAAGGATTCTGTTCTGTGTCCGTGATTTTGTAATTGTTCAAGTCTATCTCAAAATCAGAATGAATAAGCTTTCTCATCGTAATCGCGGTTTATTTGAAATTCAATCGTAAATTCAATCAGGTCGCGCTCGGTGTCATAGTTGGCTATTGTCTTGCTGACCACCAGAGCCTGAATCCATTGATCTTTGACCATAAGCCACACCCGCCGTGAACGGCACAAGCTTTCGATGCTATCCACATCGTTCTGCGTCAGCCAGCCTGTATTGATGGCAATTTGGTTTTTTTTCTTGACCTCAAGATGTTCTAATACCTCCACGAGGTTTTTGTAAAGCGTCTGGCCAATAGGCTCGAAGTCGCTTTTTATGGAGTATGCCCCCGTGAACTCCAATGCCGATTGCAGTAGAAACTCGTTTTCCCAAATGACCATTGTGCTTCCGATGTTTTCAGGGAACACAACGTAAGCGCGTTCGGCAAACAGTTCCTCGGTATCAAGGCTCTGAATCCGCGCGGTAATCTCATCGCCCGGGCTGAAAGCGTCAAACAGTATCTTCTTGCAACAGATCCATCCGCTGCTTGGCAGTAGGACTTCGGTATGGGCTTCTATGCCGTTTTTCTCAATGATCAAAGCGCAGTACTGGTCCCGGGCCGTGAAATTCAAAATGTCATAGGACGCTCTTGTGACACGTTTTGGGCGCAGGTTAAAATCCAAGATGAACGGCTTGTCCGCTATATCTTCAGGCTTGAGCCCGGCAATGAACAACATTGGGGCTATTTGCGTGGTTCGTACTTCTTCATTGGTGATGTGCGCTTTCTCGATAGCCAAAAAAGATACTTCGGCCGGACGATACTGTAGGTATTCGTCATTTGGTGCCCCGAAGCGGTTCATGATCTGATGCACTTTTTTGCCGACATTGAATTTCTGCCGCCCTTGGAACAGCGGGAATTTTTCGGGGATTACCAACGTTTTGGCATTCCCTGTGAAAAAATCATAGGCTATAACGGTCGTGAACATCTGAAAATATGTGTTTTCTTCCGTTGTGGACAGACCCATAAAGAGAGGATCCAGCGTGAAGGCAAAATCATTTCCGTAAGGTGTTGATACGTAATCGCTCACTTGATATATGACCGTGACAGGGAATTGTCTTGGAACCCCGAGGACAACCGCCTCTATCATCACTGTTCCAGTAAGCGTGCCTACCTCAAGGTTGATGGACGGAATGGGCGTCACAATAATGGCCGGAAGCGTTCCGCTATTACCCACCGGAGCTTCCCCGAGTTCAAGCAGCACCCACGGAGGGCCGGAAAACTCAAAACCTTCTGAGTTGAGAATCTCTTGAGAGGTGAATAGGTAAATAGGTTGTGGCGCTGCTTCTTCCAAGCCTCTTACCGCCAGAAAATTGATAGCGGTAGGGAACACGGTCATATCGAGCTGGTGTATTATGCTGATGGTGTAGCTCAAGGAACCGACGATGGTTGTACCGGACAGTATTTTCATCCGACCGCTCAATGTGGACGGATCCGGAAGGCCAGAATCGTAAAACGATGAAAGCGCAACCGCCACTTGGGCGGGGCCGGTACCACTGGCTTTCGGGTACGGATCTCCTATTACGGGATATACCGTTTCTATCGTGACGCCCGGCGTGGACGAAGAAAGCACTAAATGCGGCCGGCCAAGAAGCGCCCAAACGAGCCCATCCATAGTGATGGTGTGCGTCTGGCTCGGGGTGTTCTGGTAATGCTCAAAGTGTATGCTCGACGGACTGAACGTTGCCAGATCATCCGTAACGGTGAGCCTTATAAGATGTTCAAACGACGATACCGTGACCCAAGAACCCACCGAGTTTTTGCCTTCTATCTGAAAACATTGCGTGGCATTGTACACGCCGTTTTCGAGCAGTTCCAGATTTGTCAGTAAGGGCATGAAATTAGACGTCATGCCGTTTTCCGTTATGGGAATAGTCGATGATTGATCCGTTGGCACACCTGAAGGATAGTTTGATATCCAAGCATATACCGATGGTTCAAATACACGCCACGCCCGTAAGCGGAACTCACTGTATGATGTGTATGACGGATGGCCAACCACGTCCTTGATACGGTAAGGAATCAACGGTGGAAACAATGGCGACACATTGTTGTTTGACCAGTATAGATATATTGGCTGTGTGGGCCCCCATTCTTGGAACTCCGGTTCTGACGATGTGGCACTGTTGGTTTGCGTGCCTGATAGTATAATGCTCATAAGAATTCTGAAGGTATATCTGTTTTGTTTTGTACCCGAAGCGTATCAGCGTCAACTATATTGAGCGCAGATGCCGTATAATGAATTTCTATATACGTCTGTGGGTAGTAAATCAATATCTTGGTTTTGAACTTCACGATCTGCTGAGCTTTCAGGAACGTGGCAAGGTTGGTCTTGAGCCATTCCATGACAACGGCGGATGACGTGATGAAGATAACGTTATCAACGGGCGTGTCCGGCTCGCCCTGTAATATAGCCGCCGCGCGTCCGGTAAGGCAAAATTCATCGGCCAATGTAATTGCAGGATCTGCTGATTTTGAAAAATCGTCCAACTTCCGCATCAACAGGTCGAGAACGCCATTGATGATTTTGTTCTTAAATATAGTTTCACTGGTATAGCTCATCGTCTGGAGTTGTTTTTTAGTTCAAGGTATCGTTTTCGTACTTCTTCGAGGTTTTTGATGCTCTCGTAATCGTCCTTCAGGAACTTGCCGACCACGCCGTTTTCCTGAAGGTTTTTGATGGCTGCCGTGTTTTCGCCTATCATGGCCATAAGCATTTGGAACATGGCTTTCAGCTCTGAATCATCGCGAGTGGACTGTACCGGCACCTGAACGGTTCCTTTACTGTCGTAGTAACCACCTTCAAAACCTTTGATACCACGTATCTCGCGGATGAGCGCATCGCGCAACGCCGGATCCATACGGGCGAACGAGCGCTTGTCAATGATCATTTCGGGCATATCACCCGGGCCTTCGCCGACCAGTATGGTAGGTTTGCTATAAAGACCGGAGCGGTTCATCCTGCCCGTGCCGGTAGGGCGGAACTGTTTGCCATCCTGTGCTCTGGTTACGTAATCCGGATATAAGCCGTCTTCATAGCCGGCGGTTTTGGAAGGTAACGGCGTTTTTATGATAGTAGCTAACTGCAAAGCTCCCATAGCGGCAACCATTCCGGCCAGTGCAAAATTGAAAGGCGTCCAAGGTTTATTGCCCAACGCACCGACCACCGCTTGCGCTGTACCTGTGATGGCTGAAGCAATAGATATTTGCTTGTCACGTTTCGCTTGCTTGTAGGCGAGTTCGGCACGCTTCTCTTCGGCTTCTTTGTCCAATTTTTCGAGCCCTCGCTTGTACTGCATCTGATTGATATAGCCATTGTCCAACTGCTTTTTCAAAACACGCTTTCGGGCATCGGCGTTCTTCTCAAACCTTTGAAGCTGGGCGTTTTCGTTGGCGGCAAGATAAGACGAGTATTGCCCCCACATATTCGTCAATGCCTGAACCGCAAACACCATCTCATTGACCCCAAAAACCCCTTGCTTTAGATTATCAAAAAAGGTCGTCCAATTATCTGGCGTGAAGCCGAAAATATCTTTTGAACCTGAAAGCCCTAAATCTTTAGCGGAAGTGTCAACCGAAGATTCCGGATTGTTTAGCTTGTCTCTTGCCCCAAGAAGCTTCGCCAGTTCCAAACCCACGGCTTCTGCCAGTTGCTTAAATTCCTCTACTTGCTCCGGCGTGAGCAGTGATAGGTCAAACTGTGGATGGGCACCGGAAACTATCTCGTTGTATTTTTCAAGCAGTTCTTTCAGGAACTTCTCTTCTTCGTCCAGTTCTTTGAGCTGCCATTCTTTTTTCTTGGCTTCTTTCTCTTTTTCCGAAAGATCCAAGCTGTTGAGTTCTTCGAGAAATGCGGTTTCCCTGACGGCTTTCTCACGTTCGTATTGGTTTTTGAGTTTTGAAATATCGTCCTTGGCCGCTTTTTCCTGGATGGTCGTAAGCCGCAGCTTGTGCGCATACTCCTCGCTTTCGATGAGCGAATGGACGTGCTTGTTGTTCTCGACCCAATTAGCCGCTTGTTCGGCCCAAAAATCACGCTCCTCTTTAGTGAGGTTCATGTTTTTTGATTTGGCCTCGGCTTTTTCAATTTCTGAAAGTTCAACCAAACGATTGGTATAATCTTCAATCTTGCGCTTGTGGTTGGCCTGCTCCAGCTCGTACTGCTTGCGGTAGCCGTCTTCCATATTGGCAAGTATGGCGTCTTCCGCCTCTCTCTCTATGCGCTGCCGCTCCTCGGCCAGCTTCTTGGTGTCGGCGAGCCATTTTTCTCGCTCACGGCGGGCTTTTTCGGCAGCAGCGGCCAGTTTGCGTTTTTCTTCTTCGGTGAGTTTGGTTTTTCCGTTGCCTGTGGTAGTTGGATCCGGGTCGTCTGTTTTTGCGAAATCTTCTTCTTGAAGTGCTTTATACTCATCCCATAAGCCCTTTTGAAGTTCTATCTCCGCCTCAATATCATTGCTTCGGCGACCTAAAGCCTCTGTGGCTTTAGTTGTAATGGCGCCTACGGTATTGCCTGTCATCTGTGACCACAAACCATCGTACCACTTGCTGTATTCTTCCAGAGATTTCTTTTCCGCATCTCGTTGACGACTCTGCGATTCGTATATTTTGTCCTCAATCAGCTTCAGCTTTATCTTTCGCTCCAGCGCCGTGCAGTACCTATTGATGGCCGCCCGTGTTTCGTCTGTATTAATATTCTCAAGCGAGATCTGGTGGTTCAGTTCCGGGTATTCTTTGTTTATGGCCTCAATGGCTGCCAAACGCTCCTTGTCTGAACGATTGACATCTCGGGCAACGTCGAGATAAAACTCAAGTTTGCGGCGGGAGTTGTCCACCTCGGTAGAGGCACGTTTGTTAACGTCGTTCAGTACCTTTTGCGCTGTGATAGCTTCTTCTGTCTTGGCGGAAAACAGCACCAGCGCCGCAACTACCGCACCAATGGCCGCAAGGATCAACCCAAACGGATTGGTCAAGGCGGTGGCGTTGAACAGGCGCATGGCTGCCGTTGCCCTGGTTATGTTACCAGTAGCAGTGTAGTATGCCGCCGATAGCAATAGTTGTGCGCTTTTAAGCACACCGGAAACCACGGCACCACGAGATTGAATGGCTGTCAAAATCTTTTGGGCGGTAGCAAGGCCGTTGGTCCAGAAAAGCGTAAGCTTCACGGCGGCATTGTAAGATATATAAGAGGTAATGACAATAGTAAGTATTTTCAAAAAAACCATCAATCTATCCCTGAACCGTGTAACAGAACCGTCCAAATCTTCCGTAGCCCCGATAAGTTTGGCAAACCACGAAAAGAAATCTGTAAGACCGTTGACAACCTTGTCCGACGAAAACCAACCCATCATTGTTTTGTGCACTTTCTCAATGGTAGCCGCAAGGTTATTGTTCTTGGTATTGTACTCATTGGTAAGCGAGGTTGCGAGCCAAAGGGCTTCATTGGCTACTTTTTGCTTTTTCTCAAGTTTGTCGGTATTGGCCGCCAGCGCAGACAATGCCTGTACGCCTCTTGCGCCGCCAACTTCCAAATCCTTCAGGCTCTCAAGCATCATCTGGAACCCTGCTTCGTTGCCGTTGAGCCCTTTCAAGAACTTGACCATGGCGGCATTGGCGTCTTTTTCCAACAATGCAGAAAACTCCTTGACGGACATTCCAGCAATCTTCGCATAGTTGCCAGGTTCGGTGAACATATCCATCCATACCTTGTTCATGGCTGTCGCGGAAACTTCGACAGATTGCCCTATTTCGTCAAAAGTAGCGGCGTAGCCTATATTATTGGCTGCCGATATTTTTGCCTGTGCGGCGATACCTGCTTGGCGTTTGAGATATTCAACCAAAAAGCCAGCTTGGTTAGACCCCGATGCCGCTACCTCGTTGATGGCGGAACCGAGCGAGAGCATGGCACCCTCAAAGTCACGCCCTGTTTGCGCACCTACCTTATAGACTTCCACCATCTTACCCACTTCACGAATTTGCTCGGTAGAAAGGTCGTCGCCAAGAGCTACCTGCATCTGGTTTGCGACGTTGACAAACGCTTTGACGTCTTGCACACTTTTTTTCTCCAAACGTCCGGCTTCTTCCGCCAGCTTCAGCAACTCGATGCGGGCGGTTCTGGTTTTCATCGCACCAAACGACTTGGTAATTTCGTCTACCGCTTTTTTGGAAAGCCCGGTGGTTTTCATGACGTCCGCCTGTGCGTCGGACAGCTTGCCGTTGATGTCGATGACTTTCTGGATAGATAGCACAACGCCTGCCATTGTAGCCATAATCGATGCCCCAAGTGCCGCATAACGGTTGAAGCCGTCAGCGAGGGCGCCTATGGAAAACTTGGCGCGTGTAGCCGTAGCGGAAACCTCCCTGATACGGGCGTTGACCGCCGCAAGTTCCGCCTGTATCCGCAAGAAGTCTTTTGAACCGGGGATCATGCCGGATAGCGTGGCGCGCAAAACGGTAGCTCGCTGGCGGAGTTGCCCCAGTGAAAGCCCTGTAACGCCTATCTGCTTTTGGAGTTCTGCCATACGGGCCTTGTTGGCCGCCATCGTATCATTGTTCTCTTTGATGGCTGCCGAGAGCGCCTTGTATTCGGCAGTGCCTTTTTTGCCCTGCTGTTCAAGAATCTTGCGTTGTGCTACAAGATTTTTGGTTTCGTTAGACAGGTCGCGGGTGGCTTTGTCCAGATCCAACAACTCTTTTTGCGCTTGGTTGCCATTGACGATGACCGAGAGCCTTATGTCCTCATCTGTGATGGTTTTTGCCATTGGGAAGGATTTTTTCCAAAGGTCAAAAAGGGTGCGCAAATCGTTTGGGACATGACAAAAGCCATTTTTTTAAGTCATAAAAAAACCCCGCATCGGCTCTAAATGCGGGGCAAAAGTGTAATCATAAATCAGTGAGCCTATAACTTGTCTGCGCACACCTGTATTCTATTGGCAAGGTCGTTCAGGGCAAGCTTCAGCGTTTTTCGTTCCGTGTCCGAAAATTCCGTTTCGGAACCGTTGCCGTCAATACCGTTCATCTTCTGGCTCAACCAACTGCGGCTTCGCCCAAAATGTTTGGTGGAAATTTGCGCCCATGAAATATCTACCATGATATCCCACATAATGTTTTTCATGCTTTGCTTTTTTTGTTTTGTCTGTGTGTCCATAATAATCAAGGTTTAAAGCCCCCGCCGTAACGGGGGCAGTTGTTGTTAGTTTTCTTCTTCCATCAGCTCATCGACCAGTATTTGAATGTGGATTTCTATGTGCTTTGATGGCGGATAGATTTTTCTGTAATTGCGAATGGTATCTATCAGCTCCCATTCTTTTTCTGTTAATTCTTTTGTCATGTGTTAATGATTTATGATTACCTTACAAATATATTAAACATTTGTTTAATAAACAAATATTGGAGCAACTTTTTTCAAAAAAAATTCAAAAAAAATACCGACGGCTTGTCGGTATTTGAAAGTTGGCAGCAATACTAATCGAACGCATAAACAACCATTTCTCTTTTTTCTGTATCATATATTTGTTTCCAAGCCCATTCCCATTCTAAATCATCCGGTCGGTTTTTAATGTGGGCTTCTTTAATAGCCTTTTCGCAATCTTCAACGGTATCGCAATCAGCAATAAAATCGTTCATACCGCCCCCAGCGTAGTAACAATCTCCATAAAATGCTAAATATCTTTTCATAATAAATAAAGTACTTCTGCCAACAAAGTATAAAAAACAGGCGTAGGCAGCGTTTACGCTCTGTATTTTGGTTAGTAGTTACGCCCGATTTTTTATACTCGGACGTTATCGATAAATTAAATTACCAACCGCCATCGGTAGAGGACATAGCGACTTTCAAAGAAGTAATGATAAGATATATCTGCTCTTTACTTTCCGCAACATACTTGGTCGTTATGCCTTTACCTAACTTTTTGCCAGATTTATAGCGGTCGTAGTAATATTGAAGGTCTATCGATGTTTTGTTGTTGTAGTTGTCGAGGTATATAATGTCGAAAATATTATATTTATACTTATTTTCTTTCACGCTTACCCTAAAAGAAAAAGAAACGTTTTGGTTTTTCAATATGGTAAATATGCCGCTGCCTTTAATTTCCCCCAGCTCACGGTCATCTGTGGACGTTACGTATTTTTCATTTTTGAAAGAATCAATCACCCACACTTTAGCGCGGTTGAAAAGCTCGTCCTTTGGCACGCCTTCAACATCTACGATTTGCTCTAAATCAATTTTCCCGTCTTTTTCAGGAAAAGTAATAACATCATCCTGGCCAAAAAAAACCATACTATGGATGATACACAATAGCATTAAAACATTCTTAATCATATCAAAACTTATTTCTCGGAGGTTTATAAACTTCTTTATATATGTACATCCCAATAACGTACGCTATTATCGCAACAGGCACGTGCCACCACTCAAAGACGTAATTTTCTGGCATATCAAACATTTTTATACACAACGTCCACAAGCACATCTATATATCTATCAATACTAACAGATGAAATGTAACACGCTTCCACGTCTTTCAATATGGGATGTACATCACACGTTTCTTCTGCCGGAATGTAGCCTATGGTTGTATTGCCGTGTTTGACAGCTATCGCATCTGAATCATATTCATTGTCAGGTTCAGGAACCAGCTCTACATTATCTGCAATATCAACGTTTTTTCTGATATAGATTTTTCGTGTAGGAATATGGCAACCCCTAACTTCGTAATTCGTTACGCTCAAACCAAACAAAGCATACGCATCCGCTTGGTTGTACTTGTCCTGAAGCATCCAGTAATATATTTTCTTTAGCCTATCGTCTAACTTATAAGTTGTTTCAGATGTCAGCTTGTTCATTGCGCTTTTGACTACCTCAAAATGTGTACTACGCATCCAAAAAATAAACTTTGCCGGATGGACAGTTTCAGGGTTTGGTACCGAAATTTCTTCCTCGTAAGATGTCTTACCGTGCTTCCTATTGGTTTTCTGTTTTGGTACTGCCAAAAACATCAAAACAATGACCCCGATAGCGATGTACAATAGTATGTCCATATCTAACAAACATAAAAAATCCATTCCAAAAAACCGCCTTTTATCTTAAAAATCTGATAATTATATACCGAAAAGTAAATTCATGGGTTTAAAAATTTACTTAAAAGTAAATTATGATGCATTCGCACAGCAAAATCTTGGTAATTACATTTTACATTTGTACGTTTGCTGTGCGAAATGATATAATCATGAAAATTCACACAGAAAACAATCCAGCCTATCCCGCAGGAAGTTCCGAGAGAGACGGAACATCCACATTGATTATGTTGTTTCGCAGCCTGCGGGTAGGTTTTTTTAATCTCTTAACAAATGCGAAACAACAAGAACATCCAGCAACCTGAAACCAAGTTCGTGACCCAGATCATGGGTATCTTCCAGGAATGGGGGAAAGACACTTTCATCGACCTCAACACGTTCTTTACCGACCACTTCCTGTTAGCGGCCGACCACGACATCTTTGACGATGAGGAGTACCGCGTAAAATGGGCAACACACCTCGGCATCTTGCGGGACATCGCCCATGCCTGCAAGCAGCACAGCAGCAAGGACATCGACAGGCAAATAGAAGCCGTGCAAGAATTGCTTGCCGGAAAGGAGGTGAGCCATGACTAAAGCGAACGGCACCTGGGTAAAAATGACCGATGGCACGCTGCACAAGGTGCCGGTACGCAACCTTGACCACTTATTGCAGCTCATAGCGGCTATGCCTCAAGAACCCTTATATCTGTACTATCCTGACACGCAGAAATATCTGTACTACGATGCAGCAGCCATAGCGTCGTACAAAGCAGGCAACATCGATATACACGACCTGCGAGAGTTGTTGGAGTGCGAGGGACTGTACCGCAACAAAGAGGCGGTAACCGCGGGCTCGGTAGAGATAGACCCGCACAGCCTATGGAGGCTGGTCAAGGACGGCATGGAGCTTGTGGACTACGACCACCACATCCGTGTGGCCCATATCAGTGATGTTTTCTATGAAGTTTAAAACGAAAAATCCCCCGGAAACGGGGGATTTTTTTTGCTACTTCTCTTTGTAGCTTTCCTTGATGTCCCTCAATGCCGAGCGATATTCTTTGCGGCACTCAACGTCGTCCATCATCGGGGTTTCGAGGAGTACACGGTACCAGAATTTGAAAACTTTGTGTGCAGATTTGAGGGCTTTTGCATTTTTTTCTGAAATCATAATGTTATAATGTTTTGGTTATCAGACCAAAAAACATAAAAAAGAGGTTAATCTTCAATATTTCGGAGTTGTCGCTTGATTTCTTCGGTAAAACCAACGGTAAGCTCCTTGACCAGCTGGCTGTAATTGCCCATCACGATACGGTTGTGTATGGCGTGGGATTTCTTTTTGTGCTTGGCGCCATTGGCGCCAATCCTGGTACGCATATCCACGTAGCGATGCTGCTTGAGGTGGGTATATTGCATAGTATCATCAGAAATTGCAAAACGGCGTTGGTTCCAGAACGAAGACTGGAAGCCAATCATTTTTTTGTTGGAACCCTCACGGATGCCCTCTGACATTTCCTGAAGCTTGAGCCGGATGAACCGACCCTTCAGGATCTCGTCGCTATTGTTTTTGCGCTGTGCTATTAGGTTTGCCATTGCTGTGCAATAATTTTTCCATTCCTGTTTTTTCGGTCACTTTGATGATGTCCAGTTGGTACAGTACCCCGAGCATCACGCCAATACCCGGTTTAGGTCCGCGGCCGTTGCGCCAGTTATATACCATATCCTCGGTCACACCCTCCAGTTTGTTGTAAACGGCCCGCCGGGCGATGGCCTTGTAAAATAGCTGTTCGATTTCGTTTGTGTCCATTTTTAATATTTCCGTAAATATACGGAAAATATTAAACGTTTGAAATTAAATCGATGGAAATCACCCAACCGTTGCACATGGCTTTGCGCCATACGGGAACTATCTCGATACCATGCTCCTGAAGTTCCGCCCAGATGCCGCAAAAATCGCCCTCGGTTTTCAGCCCCAACAGGTAGTACAGGAACTCACGGGCGATATCCTGTGTGCGCTCGAACATCTGTAAGTACTCGTCGTGGTTGATGCTTTTGGTGGTTGACTTATCAACGATGAAGAACTGGAGCTGGTTGACCATCTTGATGCTGTCATCCCTGCCAATGGTGTGAAACTGTGGCATCACGCCAACAAGCAACGTATTTTCGCCCGGCTTATGATCTTCCATGAACCGCACGAGCTCGGAGTCGTCCACGACCATCACGGCTCGGTTGATACCTTCTATCGCTTCTTTGGCCTCAATGAGAAATTCCCGAAGTCTGTTAACGCTTAACATCGTTTTGTTTTTTGTGTTCTATGTCCTTAATCCGTAAATCATACATCCGAACCAGCACGTCGAACATTTTGGTCTTGCCGAGCCTATCGGCAGAACCGAACACGCCGCTTTCTGACATCGTGAAAAACAGGGAATCCATGCCAATGCCCGGATGTGTGGTTTCCGGTACCTCGCCATCGCTTTCAAAAATAACCGAGAAATCGAGGATGTTACCGTTCCACGGAATCCTTGCCGTGGTCAGGTATTTTTGAAAAGAGGCGAAATACAGATAGAAGCCGTAAACGAAGCCAATAGGGTAGGCTTTGAACCTTTCGGCACGCTCGTTGACTTGATAGCTGTTGTACGGCTGGCGGATGTCGCCGTCATAATTAGGTAAATGCTTCCGGAAGCGATGCAGCCATTTCTTTGGCCTGTAAAACATGGCCGCCAACACATACAGCTGGTTGATATCCTTATCGGCATTGAACTGATAGAAGATGCGCAAGCCGTCACGGTACTCATCAAAAGTGATGTTGTACAAATTTTCAAAAGGGCCGTGATAGGTTTTCAGCACAGGGCGATAGAACGGCACTGGGTTGTCAATGTAGTCCTGCTTGATGGTTCGGGTGTTGTTTTCGTGGTCAAAAAACGTATCTATCAGGTTTGATACTTGCCAGATATTGGAAAGTTTGTTGTCCTGATCTTCCTGAAACTTGCTCTCGACGGGAATCATGTTCAGTAACTTATACACCGATTGAATGCGCATGGCTTCGTAGTCTATCAACCCGGTCTGATACCGCAGAATAAGTTCTGCCATCTCGATGTACTGACGGCTATCGCACTCCGAAAGGTTTTCGGGGATGTATAGTTTTTTGCCAGTTTCGTAAACCTCAACTATATGCATCAGGTGAATTTTAAATCGCGGTTCATTTTCACTCTTAAATCCCGCATCTGGTCGCCGTACAAGACCTCTATGTGCGCACGGATCTCGCTTTTCTCTTTTATAGAAAGCGGAATGTACTTGGAACGCCCAGGAGGGCGAAGCTTGTCAATATACCTTACGATGGCGCGCATAAGCGATAGCTTGTCCGTGTATTGCTCGACGACGGCATCGCTCAATTTTTCGTTGATTTCGGTAATGGTCCTGTACCGCTTGCTGAACAGGCACAGAAAAAAGTGTTTTATTTTTTTGATCATGTTGAGAAGAATTTTTGCCCTGTGTTAAAAGGCGGGTTGACATCCGACGGACAACTCGCCGCCTGTTCGGGAGCATAAAGATTTTCGAGCTCTATCAATGTGGCTCGCCACGTCTTTTCAAAGCTTTGTCGGGCCCATTCCGATTCGTTGAGCATTGGTGTTTTTCTGGCCGTAGTGGAAGCTCTGTCCGAAATGTACTGCTGCAATATTCCGGTAGGGAATAGGTTGATTGACATTTTCGGAATGCCCCAGTCTAAGGCGTAGTTAACGGAAGCTTCGTGGATAAGTTCTAAAGCTTTGGCCAGCTTGTCATCTTCGGGCTCAATGTTGTCTTCTGACAGTTGCTTCAGCTCCGTCCATACCGAGGCTGATAGGCGCGGCTTGAGTTCCCTGCGCTCGAACAGTTTTAGCCCAGGCGTCAGTTTTATCAGCAATAGTCGGGAGTTGATCACGAAATATCTGTCAAAAGTGGAAACGTCGTTGACAAACAGGCTTCGCAAGGCCTTTCTGTTTTCTGAATCTTGCCACAAATCAGAAAGAGCTTCGATTTCTGGCGATGCATCGTCATCTTCAGGTATTGCCTCCAGATAATCGATTACAGAATCCAACGCCTTGTAATAGCGGCGTTCCTGTGCTTCGTTGTCCGCATCTATCTGCCATTGGAACGCTGACTTCTCGTGGTCATCATTACGCATTTTACGACCGTCGCCAGTGTGCGCCAAATCATTATTGGGCACATAATAGCGATATGCGTTGACCGCAATAGCGTACCGGAACAGCTCAACGGCCTCGAGCGCGTCATCTGGTGAATCGACCGCATTGTACAAGCTGTAAACCGCATCGTAAACCTCTTTACCGACAACCGAGATCATATCGCGCGTTGCATTGCGCAAATCTGGCCGCAAAGCGGTAAATTCAAAATCGGCATCAGCGTATGACACATATTTTTTGAAATCGGCGGAAAAATCTGAATCGGAAAACAATAGTTTCATGGCTAACTTTCTTTTGGTGGTGCTGAATTTTTGGAGCGGTCTTGAGGCGATACATCGCTTTGCTTTTCAGGAACATTGTGGAAAAATCCGATTTTCAGGTTTTTGTTTGGCCAATTGGCTTTGATAGCGCAATTAAGAGGCTTGGTAATGATCATTTCCTGAATGTCGATGCCCGTGTTCAAATAGCTAATAAGCGCATAATGCTGCTCGGATCCAGAATCTACTTTCCCTGTTTCAGACATATTGCCCAACGCACTATGCAAACTGATGCCGGAAGCGACCGCCCTGTCGGCCCTTTGCGATATGGCAATCTGAGCTTCGACAAAGTCTTTGATTTTTTGGTCGATGACCTTAACCTCCCAGCCGTGCTCCAGAAGATTATTGCCCTCAACGGTGAGTTCCTTGACCGTGTGCAAGAACTTGCCAGTATTGGATATCCCCGCCAAAACCCGGCCTATTTCTTTTAGAAAATTGTTTTGGTAAGTCGCAAACATAGATTCTTCAAAAACGATTCCTGTTTTATTGCAATTTTCAATCATCATATCACGTTTTTTGCGCCAGTATTCGCCTGGTGATATCACGTGGTATTTGATATTTATGCCGTTTTGAGAAAGCGCTTTGAAAATCAGCGGCACCGCGGAAGAACGACGCAACCATTCCAGAGAGCCGTATATATCCGGAATTGTGTAATAGTCGGTGCAAAACGTGTACTTGCTCGAATAAAACACCGATAAGGGTTTTGCAAACGGATCTTTGTAATCAAAAAGCGGGTAAACTTTCGGATCTTCGATTGAAGATATATGCGACAAAGACCAATCGTTGATGATGCAATGGGTCGGTTTTCTCTTTGGTAGTTGCGTCTTGGGCATCGCCAACCTCGCCCGATCAGGTTGTTCGTGCTCCAGCCGATTGATGAACGGCTGACCAATGCGAGAGCCTTTGTTCAATACCACCTTGGTAAACGTACCCTGTATGTGTTGATAGTCTTCAGAGCAGGCGAGCAGGTATTTCTCATAATCAAAAGATTCAAGCCATGCCAGTATAATCTTATCATCTACCCATGTGCGTATGACCCTGTTATCCTTAATTTCTTCGGTATATAATCTTGGACCTAAACCCCAAAGCAATTCAGTTTTGCGATTCAATAGTCCAGGGGCGATGTAGTTATTCTTAACAACATCTTTAATGACGCTCGGCAGATCGTTGTTGCTGCCATAAGGCAGTACGGCATAATCTCCCAAGAAATAGTTGTGATTATCCCAGTCCAACGACACGAAGTCCGCTCGCTCATTGAAATCTCTTGGGTTTTCTGAAGTAGCATAAGTGAACGACACATTGTCATCGTTGTATATCCCCTCGAACGTATCTCTCATGGTTTGATGGTGTATTCGTTGAACGTCAATAACAATGGCAGATGAAAGAAGCGATTAGCGCCGCCTTTATCCATATCTACGTAACCGATCAGCTGCTGACTGAACTCGCTCTGGTCATCTCTTAACCCTTTGCGCAATAGCGCCGTTGTTACTGTCTTCTTACCAGAAGACAAGCCAGTAGTACTCGAGTACGACATGAATGATATAGAGAACGGCACATCTATATCTGTCAACTCTTTCATCCGCTTGACGGCTTGGTACGGTGTAATGGTTGTTGTCATTGTTTAATTTGAAGCAATGATATAATTGCTTGGGTAATAATATTGGGACATGACACCAAAAAGCGGTGTGCTGCGCACGACGTAATTGGTGGGGCGCCGTCATATATCTGCGCCGCAGGAGCAAAAGGTAATTACCATATCAGAACTTAGCGGGGCGGTATCTTCGTCGTTTCAAACATTTTTTAACCCTTTCAATTTAGGGTTAAAAATATGTTTTTCAGACGATAACGGTTTTTGGTTTTTAAATTAGAGGTCTAAATACTCCCGAAAACTATTCATTTTCTACCTATTTATATTAATTCTAAATTGAATAAAAATAATGAAAAAACGCTATTTTTTATGCGATTATTTTTCCGTATTTATACGGAGTTTTGTATATTAGCGTATTGATAATCAATAATATAATTATTATGAACACACAAACAATCGCACCCAAAAAGGCAGAAAAGGCAAACGGAATGTTGCCAGGTGCAAAACAAGAAAACACTGCCGTAATCGAGAGAAAAGAACAACTAAACAAAGTTGTCGAGAAGTACAAGCCCGAACCGCCAAAAACGGCAGAGGACAGAATCAACGCACTGAAATCTTTTGAAGCCCTTACCAAAAGGTACAGGACGCTAAAAGAGAAAGATGCGGAGCTAAAGGAGTTTCACGCAGGTAACGACAAGACCAGCGCAAAAATCGTTTTCAAAAACTCGCAGGGGTTTGAGTTTGCCATCAACAACACGAACGTTATTGACAGGCTCACAAAGGCAGCACAGGAAGAACTCGACATCCTACTGAGCGAAGCCGAAAACGAAGTAATGACTTTTTTAATCTAACATCAAACAAAATGCCCTACTGGTCGAGGGTAGGGCATTTTTTCACTTAAATATTATACGCCATGAACACACAGACGAATAATAAGCGCAAAAATAGCTTATCTAACGAAGTAAAACAAATCCTTTCAAAAAGAGGTTTCTCTTTTCTTTTCAACTGGAGCGACTACCAACTTTTTAAGACCAAAAGCAAAAATGCTTTTAACAGAGCCGTCGCCATTTCTGAAATGTTTATCCAAGAGAACAGCCAAAGCTCAGATTTTAACGAGTACATTTTTTGAGTGATGGAAAAGGAAACGATACAGGAGAAGCGGTTGCGGTTGCGTGCGCTTTCCGCAGAAGCAAAGGACATCAAAGAAGCCTTGCTAAACGAATGTGAAACACCAGAAGAATCCTTGAAAATAAGCGCAATGCGTATCAATGATGTGCTAATCGAAAAAATATATAAAGACGAAACGCATCAGGAGTTCAGAAGTTTCAAAGGGTGGCTGAAAGAGGGGTTTTGCGTCAAGAAAGGCGAAAAAGCTTTTTTAGTCTGGGGGCGACCGAAGCAAGAAAACAAAGACGGTGAGTTAAAGAGCGTCATCGAGGTTGACGGCGAGGACCATAATTTTTTCCCGATTAGTTTTGTTTTCAGTAATGCGCAGGTGAAACCTTTAGAACAAAAAGACTAAAAAACACGTGACAGGGGAGGAATTTTGTATCACGGCTTTTGAGGATTACCCCTTACCAAAAACCTGAAAACGCCTAACGTGAAATAGTGGGAACAGCCCGAAAAACCAAACGGCACAGGTTTAAATTTTCTGATTTGTGAGGGTGGAAATTTGAAAAAATTTCGCCCTTACGGGCGGTTAGCCGGCTTTTTTTTCTGACTTTATCACAAACTCACAGTTAAGAACTGCGGAAAACACCTCCAACACTTTAATCGACGGTTGCCTCCTGCCAGATTCGTAATCATATATTACTTGGCGTGTTGTGGTGCCCGACAAGGATGCGAGCTGATCCATTGTCATGCCTCTTTTTTTTCTCCAGTGTTTGATCTGTTCCCCGACGGTCATAGTTCCATATTAAAAAATTCATGCTCTGAAATTCTCAAAGCAACGGCCATATTTTCGCAACGAATATAACGAATAAATGCCGCAAAGGTTTTATGCCCCGTGATTTTCATTATGTCCAAAGGGTTCAGTCCCATTAGATAGGCATTCGTGGCAAAGGTTCTACGTGCGGTATGCGTGCCTATTAAATCACTATGCATCAATTCCCTATGTGTCATAACCCCGCCCTCTGTGCGGGAAAAAATGACTTTACGGTCAATACCAGCTTGGCGGATGATTGATTTCAACGCCTTGCTATAATATTGCTGCGTGAACGGCACACCAAAATCATAGTTTCGGCTTTTGATAATGTTTTCCACAACAGGCGATGCCGGTATTGCCTGATAAGGAGCAAGATAAAGTATAAAATCAGAATCCGAAATATCTTCTGCCCAAGTATAAGCAGGAAGTGTTTTACCACCTCCTGCATCGGTAAAGAAAGCTCCGACTTTCAGTTTCTTGAACTTCTCGAAGCCTTCACGTTGTTTGGTATCTAAAATATATTTCATTTTAACAATCTAATGAATCTATTATTTTTTGGTCTTCAATCGCTTCTAATCTATCTATTTCTCTATTATTATAAACGCTTTCGGCACATTCTTTAGCTGTCAATGTTCCGTCTGTCAAACAAGTGCCTATACACTCGTTAGCAGCCATATTAAAACAGACACTGTAAACAAACAATGAGAGAAAGACTTTGGTATGAATTAGGACAAGTGAAACACAATCATTTTTATTGTGTGTTTCTACTTGCACGACAAAGACAACTCTTGAACTATTTTAATATGACAATTCTTGCTTTTTCTTCAACAGGTATTATGGGTTGGAGTTTTTGGAAAGAAACACCTTTGGTGGCTTGTGTAATTGTTGCGACAATTTCATTGCTTAAACTTTTAAGTCCTCATATTATTCCTTCTGACAAGCAAATAGACAAGTTGGACAATGTAGCAGATTTCTATTTTGAGAAGACAAACGTGCTTCAATTAATTCTACTTTTGAAAGTTCTATTATTTCTTCAATGTCCTGTTCCACACCTTCAATAACTTCTTGCTGTTGGCTTTTAAGCCATTGCCAGGATTGTGAAGGACAATCAATAAAGCATTTTACAACAAATTGTCCGTTTTGTTCTTCAACCCACGTTTTGGTTGACATCTTTTTTGTGTTATAACCTCTGTCAAGGTAAATTCTTTTTAAATCACCTTTTTCCCAAAGGTTTCCATTCAATTTTTCTGCTAATTGTTCTAATGTGATAGTTTTCATAATACTTATAATTTATTTGTTAGACTTATCTGGAGTTGCAGCTCCAATACGTTTACAAATGCAAGGCTTTTAGCCTTACAAACCAAATAAAAACATGTTAAAGTTTATTAAAGGTTATAAAACGCCTGCGTCAAACCCCTGAAACGAACTTCCAGAGCCTGTATGATCCACCCAGTGCTTACGGTATATCCAATATTTAAAGGCGTCTGAAAAATTGGTAGAGTAGAGTGGGCGCTGCGCCAACGGCAGCTTTTCGGAACTTTTATCTTTGTGGATGGACCGGGTGCCGTTCTTGTCGGTTTTCACGAGCGTTTTTGTGAGTTCCAGCGAACTCTTCAAGTGCTTGCATCGGTAACGGTCTATCCGCAGCTTTGGCAAGTGTTCTATTTTTTCGGCCATCAAATGCCCTGCAAATAGATATTCTTGCTCTTGATAAATCGTCCCCTGGTTCAACGACATCAGATTGACAACCCAACCGGTAGCCGAACCGTACCGGTACTCAATGGCGTTTTTGAGGCTTGAGGCCCAATCCCGCTTCGTCTTGGAGTTCTGGTTGCCGGAACGGTCGTAGTACAGGTCCACGACTCTATGCTTGTGATTCTTATAGAAGTTCCGGAATTTTTCGGCTAACTGCTCTTCGTTTTCTGGGGCAAGCGTAAAAAATTCCTTCAGGGCATAAAGATACTTTCCGTTGTCCTGCCCTGTGACCATCGAACACATATCGCCAAAATCCACGCCCGCTTCAATCGGTCGGTTGTGGTCAATGTACTTGAGTGCCAAACTCGATTCTTCGACGCTATATCCGTCCATGATGCTGAACTTGTCATAGTACGAGTTGATGACGCCGTCGTCGATATAGTGCTTCGGTTCCAGATTGAAGTAAAACTTCTCGCCTTGGCTGATTTGAATCTTAAATGATAGAATAGCTGATTTAAACTCTTCCGGTCCCAGCGCTTTCAGGGAAGAACGGAAGAAACCATCCGTAAGGATGTCGAGATTAGCCAATGAAGATATGGCGTAGTAGAATACCGACTCTTTCCGGATGCGCGTCCAAAGCTCATACCAATGCCTGTACGACTTTTGGAGCCGGGCACGTTCAGAAACATTGCCCGCCTGTTCATTGGCCAGCATTTCCTGTTTTATCTCGTTTAGGACGATAGCGGCATCCAGAGCGAGTTCTACCTGCTCCCGATCCATCTCTTTTTCCATGGTCAAGATCCACTCATCGTCATTCAAGAGGATGTTGGGCATGTCCGTCGTAAAAGTGTTCCCTCTATAATATACGGAGTGACCAAAACGAACAAATTCGCCACGCAGCGCCGGGGTGGATTTGTCAAGCTTCGACTTCTTGAGCAAACGTGCTTCGTCACCGTACCTGTGCTGATACGACGAACCCGCCAAACCCGAAGGCTGATCCAACGAACCCAAGTTGAAAAATGTACCGTTGTGGATGGAAATCGTATGTTTATACTTCAGCGGAGGCTTGTACGGCAACTTGAAGTGTGCCGGAGGCCGCTCATCGGTTTGGTAATGGATGCCGCGGCGCCAGCCACGGCGTTCCCAGCCTTCTATCAATGCAGGCAGCACGTTGGTCAAGGCGTTCGTATAGGTATCGGAAACAAACATCTGGTAGCTACCCGGCATATCGTAGATGATGTTCATCGACCTATTGGCAATAATTTCCGAAGTTTTCGCCGTGGCTCGCCCAGCAACCAAATACAGATCTGTCGGCGCAATGAAATCGACCAACATATTTATTTTGTTTGAAAAACGCACATCGACGTTTTCGGCATCAAGATCTACGAGGGTCCTCCTGCTCATTGGGCAATGCTATAAATGGAATGATATCGGCTTCCTGATAGAGCCGTTGCTTCTCTTTCTCGGTGAGCGCAAGAGATTTGCTGTCTATCAGCTCTTTGATTTTGTTACGGTCAGATTTACCGAAGCCGCCCTTCACCTTGGTAATATCTCCGGTATAAACCACGAACGGACGTTGGAACAGCTCTTCAGGAAGTTCTTCTTTTTCTTCTTGAAACACCCCTCGGAGTTCCGCGGCTATCTTGACCAGTTCGCCCACACGCTTGCTTTCGTGGGCGTTCTTTTTGGTCATTCTTACGAACGTGATTTCCTGGTCCACTATTTCGGCGTAAAAATTGGCCCATGCCTGTCGGCTCACCGTCTTGTCCATATAGAAGTACTCAATGGCTTCCTGATAGACTTGGTTTGCCTTATACCTGGATAGACCGTCGGAAACTATCAGATGCTTAATAACAGACTGCTTATTACCATAATCTTTCAGGCGATTGATCATCCCGTGCACACGATCGAGCAACTGAAGGTACACAACCACGTCTGCCGGAGCGTTGTCCGGATTGCCGTTCTCCATGAAACGGTAAACATCGTCAAGCGTAATGTGTTCTATGACCATCCGTCGTATAATATTTTGTCGCGTATCGCTTCTGCTCCTACCTTTTCCGATTCCTTCAGGAATATCTGCGCTGCGGTAATGTTGCCGCTTTCGGCCAGCTCTCGCTGTTTATTCATGATGTTGAACGTCGCTTTCAGGCGACCGGCTTCGAAAGCCTGCCGCAAATCACTATCCGCATTGCCCCAAAGCCGCATGAAAGCATCTTCAGGGATATTCAACTGCTTCGCAATGAGTTCTGGCGAGTAATTGCAGGCCGCCATATCCATGACCAACTCCAACTGTTCGGGCGATAAAGTGATTGTGTTAGGCAGACTTTTCATTGATTACAATCATTTTATAAACCCCGAAAAGATTGGCAACAAAAATAGCAAACACCTTCACTTCAAGATACGGCTCATCGTGGTCGAACGACCCGCCATAACACAGCGGGACAACCATTGTGAAAAACAACCACATCCACATATTGCGCATATTTATTTGCGTTTCATGCATATTTCTTTGCGTTTTACGCATATTTCTTGAGTTTTGAATTCGTAAACAGTTGTAGCCTGTGGTCATACAACCCTTTAGAATTTGCAAACAAATACTGCTCGTAATGAGCATTTTCAGACCAGTTTCCAGATCCTTCCACCACAAACCAAAAGTCTGCTGTTTTCATCAGACAGACCTTTGCATGGCTCCATGCAAACAAGGCTTTCAGATTCGGGCGTGTGCTGCACATCCCCTTCAGGTTGTCTATCGTGGACGGATTGCGCTTTATCATCGAATCCGAAATCAGTAGCGTCGCCTGTTCTACCATCCCTTTGTCGTGAAGTTCCACGAGTGCGTCGATGACCCGACGACTGATAGAATAGGTAGAAGCATACAGTTCCTGGATCGGGTAGAGCTTCGCCACAAACGGAATGAACGTAAACGCATTGAAAGCCGTGTCGGTCTGGAGGAAAATAAATTCTTCCGGAGTTGGAATCCTAAAAAGATCATCTTCCAGATTGCTTACTTTCTGAAAATGTGATACTATATATTTAGAAGCCCATTGCTCACTAATGGGCTTCTGTTTTACATTTTCTTTTGATTCCTGTGCCGGATTGAAGAATTTATTCATCCAGGCCTAATTTGGTTTTCACCAAGGACAGCTTATACTCCCTGTCTTCGATGCGCTTATGGATATCTCCGAGCTTTTTCTCGTCGTCAGCGTATTTTTCCAAGGCCTTTTTTTGGTCATGAGAATATTTAACCGAAGAATTGACGAACTTCAACAGCTGATCATTGCTCATCCCATTCACTTCCTGCGCAATGGCTTTTTCGCGGAAAAGAATGTGCTTGCCAAGGATTTTCCCTTCGGCCGCGTAATAGTTGAGTTCGTCCCAAAGCTTTCGGTTTTCGTTGAAATCGTCAGCAATCTTCTTGGCCAGTTCTGTTTTCTCGGCATCGGATAGTTCTACCTCTCCGGATTCTGCCTCCCGGAGCAAGACATGATTGGCTTGGTACCTTTTGAAAGCCGCAATTTTGCGACCAACGAGGATATAGAATTCCTCTGGGCAATCGGCGGCATTAAGAAAAGGAAATTCATCCCGCAGGACCATTCTTTCTTCCGCATCGGTTTCCCAAGTATCGGAAATTTCTTTTATAAACTCGCCCTTTGAGGCTTCTGTAACGACTTCGATGCCTTTAACGGCTTCTGCAGAAACCACGAATGGACCGGACGCTTTGGCTACCACTATCTCTACATCCTTAATACCGTACATTTTCTGAAGTTCATACTTCAAGGTTCGCAGGCTGTCAATAGTGTAGCCTGTCCGATTAAAATTTCGTTCCAGCATCGATGATTTGCCTACCGATTGGCGGTACAGTTCAAAGGCTTTATTGTATTGTTCCGGCAAACTACCGTCGTCCGCCAGAACTTGGATTACTACTTCTTTTTTCATCTGTCAATCATTTTGTTTTTAAAATTTCATTACAAAAATGTAATTACCTTCTAAATTCTTTTGGGACATGACAGCAAAAAACCCTGCCGAAGCAGGGTTTCCCTTAACAACTAATCAAATCAAATCTAACCGCGCGATTGCTCCAACAGATACGTTGTGGCACCCGCAGTAAACACTTTCATATGAATTTTAGCACCGGCAAGGCCCACCCATTGCGTGCCATTGACCAAAGCTACGGTAGCCGCTCCGGCTGCACCATTCGATAGAGTGGCGGGATCTGCTCCGCCGCCACCGATAAGGACCACCATTTGGCCGTGTTCCAAAGTAACAGCGGTAAACGTGACCGGATCGGTTGAGGCGAGCGTGGGGAGTTGATACTCGATGCCATTGGCCTCGCTCAACGTGACGGCCTCTGCATCGGCGACGACAAACGGATCGTTGAACGGGATAGCGCCCTCGTAATGCTTGGGTACAAATACCGAAGCCGCAAACGGACTGAAGGTCAATTCGTAAAAACGACCGTCGTTTGAGTCGTTTTTTGTGGGCATCAACTGGAGCGGCGCACAGGGTGTGCCCATGACTTCCCAGAAGTCCTCGCCGCAAGCTTTGTGGAAGATGACCACGTTCTTGCCAAGCCAGTTTTGCACGAACTCTTTTAATTCGAGTTTGTTGCCGGGGAAATGCGCCTTGAACGTCTGTTTGATGTTCACGGAATCTTCATCACCGTCGGATTCCATTCCGGCTTCCGTTTTGCTCTTGGTCGAGTAGATGGTTATGAATTTGCCTCCAGGCTTCAATGTCGGAACACCCGCAAGCTTCACGCCATTGCCATCGCTTGGAGGGAAGTTCAAGAATTCAGAATCTACGATTACTATCGCGTTCTTTGGGGCAGCCGAGCCGGGAGATATCCCAGCCGGCTTTGTTAAATTTAAAGGTATATATGCCATGTCTGTAAGATTAAGCGATTGTACGTTTAGTTTCGGTCCAGACCCCATCAATCAAAGTCAGCTCGATGGTATCGGTAGCCACATCCAATGTTGCAGCAGCATTGACTTTGATATTCCCTGTTGTAGATAGCGTGAGGTCGACGCCAGCTTTACCAATCAACTTGATGGTTTTTCCGGGTGTTCCGTTCAAAATCTGCGTCACCGCAGTAGTACCCGAACCAACAAACACAAATTCACTGCCTTCGTTAGCGTCGATAACTCCCGTGTCAAACGGCACCGATGCCGGAGCGGTGGATTCTGGAGCGGCGGTTCTCGATAGCTCGAAAGGAACGCCTGTAGTTTCCGGAACGAACAAGGTTAAGGTACCTCCAGATGATAAGCCAAAATCTGCACTACCGGCAAGCGACAACTTCGCTGCATTGTGAACCACACTGCCAGTGGCTGAAGTGTTTCCCTTAATTTTGATCACCTGACCACGGAAATCGGCATAGTTGTCGATGTCAGTGATATTACTGGTCCTATCTTTGGTCACGTAAACGTTGTTGTAGTTCATTTTCACAACGGTAGATCCGTTCTCGTGAACAGGAATGAACACATCCGGCTTAAACACCGGAGCCGTGTTCGACCATATCGTTTGAACTTCAAACTCCAAAGGATCGCCGTCAGCTATCTTGTTGCCGATATGAATCAAGCGAATACCTAACTTATAGTCTGCGTAGATATAGGTATTACGCCTATTGAACTCAAAACGGTACATCGCCTTCTCCGATGGTACGTTTTCGAGGATTTCGATGTTGTCATCAAATGTGATAAACATAAAATCCAAACCTGCCATATCGGCCAATGCCTGAAAACGGATGTTGTTGTAATCTTTCGGATTGGTCGGGTAACCCGTATAGTCGGTGTTGCCACCGTACAAGGTTTCGTACCTACGCTTGTAGGCTCGAATCCACTCTTCGGATAGGTACAGTACCAATCCGGGAGAATTGCGGACATTGTCCGGTAATGCTTTGATCATATTGTCCACGTAATCGACAATATTGGTCGTGGTAGGCATGCCCAGGTCAAACGGACGGAATTTTTTGTCAACGTCACGAGCTTGCTTGATGAGGTACAACAAACCGTTCTGACGGTTGATGAACCTTCCGGCTTCTGTGGCATCCTCCGGGGTTTTCACATAAATACCGTTGACTGTTGCCACCCTATCTTCCTGACGGGCTTTCTTGTCGAGTTCGTTGACAAGAAAACGGACAAAACTGTGCTTGAACGGTTGCGAACCTTCTTTGTTCATGAAGTTCAACCACGAAGCTTCGATTTTCTGCAACCAATAGCCTACATACTCAATATCGATTTGGATCGGGAAAATCTTTCCTTCTTCCGGCTCGATGCTCTGTTTGTTTTTTGGCAACCAGGGCAGTTTTCTCGCTTGGGAGATTTCGGCAGAAACGATGCTGCCATCAGCTACTCGGTCATCAACCTTGGTGCGCTTTGGCCAGAATGACGGCAAACCAAACGTGTCACGGAAAAGCGATTGGATTTCGGTCGGATTCTCACGATAATACAGCTCAAGGTCACCCTGAAGCTTTTGCACAGTTGGTTCGTCCATAAAGTTCGTAGCACCGATTCCCGGTGTTATGGCACGTCGGTTCCAAGGACGGTCGAGCTTGTCGTAGTCTCTGTTAGAGCCGAACAAATGCGTGGCTGAATGCTTGATTCGCGCGTTGCCTACGCCTTTAACCCTTTCCGGGTCGTCGTCCACATCCTCGCTCAATAGCTTCTGGATGGTGGCATCCATCTCTTTGTACTTCTGGCTCAATGCCTGTACCGTAGCAGTGATGTCTTTGTCGCCTTTCTCGTTTTTGGCGATTTTTTGAAGTTCTTCGGCAGACATACCAGCCTCTTGAACCAAAGCGTCAATTTCATCCTGAATTTTCTTCAGTTCTAAATTTTCGCCGGAATGGGCCTCAATCTGCTTATTGAGCTCTTCCTTCATTTTAACGAACAGGTCTTGGCCTAATTTATCCTTGAGCTTAGTCTCTTGATCTTCCGAAAAACCCAACGCCTTTTTCTCGGCGTCCAATGGAAGCTCGTTGATGCCCAAAAATGAAATCAGAAACGCAACCGTCGATTTTAATTTTCCAAACATTTTTTTTGTGTTTAAAAGTTATACAATAATTATTTATAGCGGTTTATCTCGCTCAACATCAGTACGGTATTTATAGCATCGTTCATGCTGCCGATACCGTCGGCAAATCCCAATCTAAGTGCGTCATCAGCCAGGAACACCTTACCCGTAAGAACGCCCTTCTCGCTGGCTTTCAAGTTAGGTCGGGCCGCCTTCACGTAGTCCTGAAACTTAATGGCCATTGGCGAAAGCATTTCCTGTTTGATCAGGTCGTACTTCCCTTCAGAGGCCAATCTGAAAGCTTCGTTCTTATGCTCACTCTCTGGAGGATAGACCTCGTGAAATTCATAACCCTTGCTCTCGAGGTACTTTTTGTTGTCGCTCCAAGACAGCACTACGCCAATACTGCCTATCATTGACGAAATATCATTGGCCGCCATCACATAATCCGCAACCAAATAGGCCGCATAGAGATGGGCGGAGCAGCACTGATCGTACAGTGCAACAACGGGCTTCTTCTTTTGGGTTGCAAAAGCTTGAAATGGCGCAACGGCCGAAACACTTCCTCCTGGACCGTCCACGTTCAGGATGATACCGGATACCTTAGGGTTGTTGTTGGCAACCGCAAGGGCGTTCGTGATTTCGTCGGCACCGTAAGTACACCAATCGCCATACTTAATTAGAGGGCCTATCATATCCACGACAGCAACAGAACCTTGCGGAAGATTTTCATCAGAACCCACCTTTCGTCCAGATTGGGTATAAAAATTAAGAATGGACTTGGGTTCGTCAGACCTGACAGTTTCTATCCTTTCGCCGGAAAATAGCCTATAAGCCATCACTCCGTATATTTCCAACGCCGGGATGTGCATCATCCAGAGGCCTTTCACGAACTCATTGATAAGTGGATTGATTTTCATGGCTTAATTTTAAACAAATGAAGCAAACAGCCATGACAGGGCTTGGGACGTGGTTTTTAAAATTTAAGAAGATTCCTCAACATCCAAAGAATTACAATAACGCACAGCAGCAGCACAACAATAGTCGCTAACAATGGCGGCGACATTTTCTTGACTTCTTTGCTCACTTCTGATTTCATCGAAGATATGTAAGATTGCTGTTCTTGTACTTTTAATTCCAAACTGCGGACGGCTGTTTGCAGTTCTTCCCGTTGGGTGCGCTCGGCTTGCAATTGTTCCGTGACTTGCTGAAACGACTCCCGAAACTCCTTGGATATTTCCTTGCTCGTGTTGGTCACAAAACTTATAGACGCCCCATTGCTCGTGATGGTCGTGCCGCCAACGGTCACGGTTTTTTCCGTTCCGGTTTCAGCTTCAATAGTGCCGGTTACTGATAGATTCTCAGATTCTTCGGAAGTAACCGAAGTAGCTCGAAATGCCTCGAAACGCTCCGAAAGGTGACGAAAGGCGACGAAATGCCCCGAAATGCTCTGAAATATACTGTCACTTTGCTTATGGAGTAGTTCTTCGGTGGTGGTTTTCGATGCGAAGTTTTCTTCTACCCATTGTTTTTTTGCTGTTCGGCAGCTTGTGAGTAGCAGGATGGAAGCGAGTAGTAGTATGTGTCTTTTCATTTTTTGAATGTTTAAAATTGAATACAAAAAAAATTTGATTACAGTTTTGACGAAAAAACAGAAATCAAAAAAGGTTGCAACCCCTCATGGCGAAGGTTGCAACCTCAAAAATGACCGCCACGCTGAACACTACTAACCAATTTAACCCAAATTATGAAAACCGGCGCAGCGGTCGAAGTTGCTATTAATCTTTACTTTTGGTGCAGCTTCCAATCTTCCAAATGGTCAATGGCTGTTTTATAGATACCGTTTTTGTCCGCTGTTGTTTCTGCTGACGCAGTATAGCTACCGAAACTTACCATATCTTCCTCGCTGTACGAGTTCCACTGGTCGTATGCCAGTTTTACGGTCGATAGAATCAATCCGATGATGGTAATGGTTTCGGCTTTGATGCCCAAAAGTTCGGCATTGTCGGAAATGACGTTGAACACGATGCTCGCAATGGTCAGCACGAGCAAAAAGACGGATGTTGTTTTCAGTTTTTTCATTGTTTTTGTTTTTAAAAGGTTTATATAATTTGAAGTTCAAACTCTTTAGGGAGCACAGCGTTAAGAAACTTGAGCGTGGTGCCGCTATTGATGACATCGACGGTATTGTCTTTGTTGATGTCCGAAATGTCGTTGCCGACCAAAACGCAACCCTGTGTATTCGTGTAGTAGTTCCCGGCGTGTATCAGGATGTAATCCCTGTTTGGCACGTTAAGGATGTGGAAATGGTTTCCGTACTTTGCCGAATTGCGTTTAACGACCTTATATCTCCCCTCGGGTATCCTCGATATGTTATTAAGATTGCTCCTGTCCGGGAGCTCCAGCGTGAAGAACTTGTACACATAAGAGCCGTCGTTATCGACCACAAAACCAATACCCATGGTCTGTTTGTTGGGGTTCAGTTGTGTCCGTAATCTTTCAATTATCAGTTTCATTTTCGTTGTTTTTTTGGTTCTTAAAGAAATCGCTCAAATCACCATTTTTTTCAAAATTATAAAGGCGATTCATTATGAACTCCGGCGGGTACTTTCCGCTCGTCATTATAAAAATGTTTTTCAATACCTTGCTGGTAGGGTATAGCAGTGTAGTAAGCTGAATGGTTATCCTGAACACTTCTCCGGCAAGGTTATCGCCGGCCGTGTAGCGCAGCATCTCTAACATCAAGTAAGTGACCGAAACCACGAACACCATCATGGCGTTTCCCTTGAAGAACTCCAGCCAGTTGAACGTATTGGTCCGGGCGTGGGCGAAACCGCCTACGGTCATATTGGCAATCAACGCCACGCAGAGGAATGTGGCAAACTGTTGGTTGTCAACAAACCAAGCGCCTGCCCAGTTGAGCAAATAAACGGCTGGAGAGGACTTCAGCACGACCCAGAACAGGTATTCGAGCTGTTCGGGGATGCTTAATTTCTTGAACGATATAAGGATGACTTGGGCGAGGTACTTGAGCATTTCAATTGTATTTAATGAAAAAAGTTGCCATTTTTTCGTTGGTCAAATGTTTGGTGGTCGAGAAAAACAGCATATCGCTAATAGGCGGCTTGCGCCTGAAATTGTTCTCGAAAAAATAGAGCGCAAGCTTATTGAGCCTTGCTTTCAGTTCCTCCGGATAGTCGTCAATATTGATGCGCTTTGCTGGCCTTTTCATTTACCTAAAATTTCAAGGCAAAAAAACCGAATCCTTTTCTGACGGTTTGGGACGTGGATCACGCATAGTTCAGAACCATATTGCTGCTCTGGGTCTGGAAGCGTGACAATTTACTTCCCTTTTTTTTTTCGCGTTTATAAAGAGCTCGCAGGGTTTCCGGCTCAAAACCGCACTCCAGCAGTTCATATTTCTCGATAAACTGATTGATAGCAGTCGATATAGAAATCCCGTTCGCAACACAAGCTTCTACATAAAAAATAAATGACAACCGGAAAATATCCTCCAGCAAATCATTGAACGCTTTGATCTGATCACCAGTCAGCTCTACCGGCTTCTTGACACCGCCCTGGTCAACGTACAAAGTGCCTTGATATTTGAAGTTGGTTTTCTCGATCTCAAGAAATAGAAAAAATACATCTTGAGAACTATACTTCCGTTGGTAGTCCGTGAGGTTGTACAGATACCGGGCTATCGATGATGAAGGAAAAAAACGAGCAGACATCACACTCTTGCCTGCATAAGAAGCTTCTTTGCCAACGCACTCATTGCGGAAAAAAAGTACCAAATGCGATCGAATCCTACATTTATATTTTGGGATCTCTCTCACAACTTAACAATTTTAAATGTTTCATAATTATCGACAACGAGTATATAAACCCCCGATGCTAAATCATCTATCATAATCCTATGCCTCTCGCCCCAAGTTTGGTAAACTTTCAGTTCACGACCATAGATGTCAAAGAGCTGCAGTTTGTCAATCGGTGCGCCTGTGATGTTTATTTCGCTTGTAGCGGGGTTTGGGAACACTTGCAGCTTATTAAGGTCTGGTTCGTCCGTGTCTAACGTGCCACCCAAAACCTCTAATATCGAACTGTCGCACTTATACACAATTGTACCCTCGTTCAGGATGTCGCCATAGACGATGATGTGGCTGTGCATAATCTCGAGTTCCTGACCGTTCATATCCATATTGCCGTTGTAGTGGCATACAAAGTACCGCTCGTCATTCTCGCATCCGTTGCCCACGGAAAATCCGAGTTCTACCGTTCCATCACCCTGAAAGAATCTGTCGAACTCCGCTGTTAGGTCAATGCCTTGCGCACCTGATTTTAGGACTATGAAAAATATGATTACAAGTGCTTTCATTGTTTTAATCCAAAAAATGTGAATCAAGGTAAATATCGTGCAGCATCAGCAGTCCGACCACTATAAAGAAAATACCTCCCAGTGCACAGGTAACTATTTTGCCGAATTCCCTGTCCTTGTACTTCGGGTCAATGTACGCATCCCGAGCCACCACTATGCACATAACGCCAAAGATGACGCCCATTCCTGCTAATATCGTTGCTATCGTTGTTTCCATAAATTCAATCTTAAAGTGTTGAAACATAGTTACCGTCGGCATCATAAAATTCCACGGTCGCGCCACGTGATGCTTTTGCATAAACGAGCGACGCATCCGCGCTGCCGCTGTTGTTTGTTGCCAAATCTTCATGTACCTTTATCAAAACTCCTGTTTTAAGATTAAGGAACATGTCCAAATGGTTTGCAGGGTCGTTCAGTGATTTCAATTTTTTTGCCTCTATTAGCGCTATGCTTGAAGTCATCATGGCAAAGTAGCTGTTCTTATTGGCAATAGCGGTCAGGTTGGGCAGTATGACCTGCGTCCCCTGAAATGAATAGAACGATTGCTCGCCAGCGTTCACGACGGATGGCAAATTGGCGGTGCCAAAAGCACCTTGGAACGTCCTTGCCCTGACTCCTGTCCCCAGTGACGTGATATGCGACAGATTGACGTTATTTAGGTTCGTCTGCGCAAATACAAATCTTGACAGATAACTATAAGTTGGTGTCAAATCAAGGTATGTGATAGCCGTCAATCCCGAAAATGTATAAAATCCTGAATTTGTACTGTTCGTTTGAATCGCTGACGCAAGTTCCAAAACTTCTAAACCCGAACAACCTCTGAACACGCCTGTTGTAGCTGTGTTAGTTCCGTCTATCAGGGTAGTACACCCATTGAAGTACCCTTCTATAAAATTCACGCACCCACGGAAAGCTTCAGAATTGATTAATACGACATGATTGTCAGCATCATTGTAGCTTGTCAGGTAAGTATCACCCTTGAACGCAGAATTATTGATAGAATAGTTGACAGCGGTATAGAAGCTTACATTGTTTCCTGTTATCTTGAAATTCTTGATTTGGGTGGATAACAACGATGTCCTGCTGACTATATCCGATGGCGAATTGACGCTGTTTCCACCTACACCCCCTATAAAGGTGTTTGGTTCTTTTTTCGCAAATATGAAAGGATTCAGTACGTTCATCTTACAGAGCGTTGTATGCTGTCCTTTCAGCGTTCGTGATACCTGCTGTAATCTCAAGCGATGTGACAAGGTTGTTATCGACCATATCTTCCCACTGCGTTGTGCTGTAAGCTTCGATAGCTGCATAGTTGTAAGTGTTGGCTACATACACGCAAAGGTTATAGGTGATGTTCTTGCCTGTATTCTCGTTCCTGCTCGTCATCTGCAAGAGGATGGCATCCATTTTGTCAACGTCGCTTCGTGCCAAAGTACCGTCGTCGGTTTCCTTTTTATTGTTGGCAAACCATTGGGCGTGCTTTGCCCCAGCTATCATCACTAAATCTCTTAATGACGCGTCTTGTGGTTTCGCCATTCCCGTGAATAGTTTGTGTATCTGTGTGATTGTTAGTGCCATAATATTTTATTTTTTAATGTTTAATTTTACGATTATTCCTTGTCCGGCGTTCACACTCCCTGCTTGTGTCACTCTTATGCCAACCACATCGCCGATAGCAAAAACTTCTGTGTAGCTTGCCTCGGAACTGACGGTATTCGCTACCGCTATTTCGATGCTTCCTGAGCTTGGCGTGATAGCCGAACCATTCTTATACATTGTAGCTTTGAGCGATGTGCCTGTTGGCACTACCATCACTGTTATCTTTGCGCTCTTCAATTCAAATGCTTCTGTAGCTGTAAACAGGTATTTAGTCACACCTACTTCCACATCTTCTTCAGGAGGTGTCGCCCAAGCTCGGATGGTTTCGATGTTGTCCGGCGTTGGTATTTGACCCGAACTGCTAATCAAATCAAAATCACCTACATTCACAGCTGTATTGCCTGCGCCTACCGTTTTCGGCAATGTGCCGACATACTGGTAGATCTGCCCATCGCCGTTGATGGTGCAGCTGAAATAATACTCGTGGCCAGCCAAGAGGTTTTCCCACGATACAGTGGATGGATCTAAACCATTGATGTATGTGTGGATCGGCGTAGCGCCAAGGTTGCCGAGATCTATATAATGGTTGTTCACGCCGGGACTGATACCGCTCACTACCTGACTGTAGCCATTGGCAATGAGGTCGAGATTGGTGATAGGTCCATGAGTGGAGCCGGTACCGTGCGTGCCTTCCTGATTGTTGCGCGCGAACCTAAAGCGTTTCTTCACCATCGTGGCCACGCCGTTGATGGTCTCTCGGCCTGTAATGTCGAACATCACGCTCACGCCGGCTGTTATGGTGAATCCCACTGCGTTGATGTGCGCCGCATACTCCGCCGGGGTGGTGTTCTGCCCGGGAGGCGTCAGTGCTATGGCACCGGCACCGAAATAGATGAGCTGCTCTGCGGGGGTTGTGGAGGGCTGCGCTGTACTGGTCTGGTTTTCGTACAGGTACTTGAGTGCCTGAAGCAATAAATTGAACTCCTCGGCCGTGTACTTATAGTCCGGATCGACATTAGCCATCAATTGAACTTTTTCCCATGAGTCGATTTTATCAGTGATGTTGAGCGGGAATGGATTTTCGGTGGCCATAATTATAAATTGTAAAAATTTACCGGAAAGCCTTCAGCTAATTGAAATTCAAAACTGCCATTGGTAAATCCAATCGGGGCCATGCTTTCAATAGTGTAAGTGATCTGCGTGTGCTTCTCGGTAGAAGTGATGTCTATTTTTGGGGCAGCGTTTTGGATGCCATCATTCCTTCCAAAGAAGAACACCATACCTGTCGATGTGCGGATATAGATGTACTTCGCCTTCAGGAAATCATGAATCCGCTGTACCCGCAGAGGATCGTTGCTCGGAAACTGCAACTGCAACTTTTGCTCGAATGATACACCGGCCCGTGTGCTTTTGCCGCGCTCACTATATGACACTTTTGAAATCGTGACATAAGCAGGCTGGGCAACGCCGTTCTGAACAATGGTATTATAGAAAGGCTGTAAGCTCGGCGTTTTAGATGTTGATATAGCTGCGGACGAAACCAGTTCAATTCCACATATATTGGGCAAAACCAAAACTTTACTGCTCGTATCCATTTTTCAAATGTACTAAAAAGTACATTATAAATCACAAATTTACTTATTGGTATTTTTTTTATTTTTCAGTTGTATAGGGGTGTTTTGGGTTTTCAGTTTCGGACAAGTTAAATATATTGATTATCAATTATTTACATAAAATACCCGTCCGAAGCTGTCCGAAAGTTTTTTGAGTTTCGGGCAAGTTCGGACGGCTTCGGACGGCTTTCGGACAGCTTTTTTTAACTAAATAGCTGATTTTTAATTAAATGGTTGATGTCCGAAATGTCCGAAGAAAAAAACGGCTTTCGGACAGCTTTTTAAAAATTTTTTCAAAAAAAAGCCGTTTCAAAACGGCAATTTCGGATCGACATCTTCTTCATTTAAAATTTTATTAGGGGTGGCAGGGGATTCCTCGAATAACGTTCCCTCGTTCTTTTGCCACTGTATGGCATAAAGCAGGTCCTCTTTGGCGGCAATCTTATTTATATCGATGATGATGGCCGATGTCTTCGGGGCAGATTCGCTGCCGCTCATCCGTGTAGAAGCAGTGTCGGCATGGTAGAACGGCTGTTCTTTCATTTTTTTGAGCATGATCATCTTCCCGGGAATCAACTCATTGTAACGCACGCGCCATTCTTGCTGTATCCTGTTGTAAACGTTTGTGAAGTTGAAGTACAGGAGGCTGCCCTCAAGCTTCATGTCCCTGCCCACACGTATCTGCGTGACCACATTGCCACGCATAACGGCGATAAACACATCCCACCATTTTGACATGATGGAGGCGGAGTCCAATTTTGTTTTGAGATTCAATACCATTTTGTCAAACACTTCCACCATCTGACCAAAAGTAAAAGGGAAAACGATGTCATTGGTGTCTTTCAATATCTCGTATGTGGCACCGAGAATGGCGAAGTTTGTGGCCACCCTGTCAACGACGCCCTCGAAGGCCTCTCTTGCCGCAAGCATTTTTTTGTACATTTTGAACTTGCCGGGGAATTTGCTCTCAAATTCCGGCCGGTACCAGATGACTTTTTGCATAAATTCCGTTATGCCTGACATGTTCATTTCCTGAAGCTTGTCATAAGCTGCCTTCTCGGTATCGTTGAATCTGTTTTTGTCCATCTCACCATACAGCAAGCGGGTCAGCACGGCATCGTCCACCGGGGATTCATTGCCCGTAAGCAATACCGATGACAGGATGGGCACGGTGTCGGTACTGACATTACTGTCTATCGTACCGCGTTTGTAGCCGCCACGGTCCCACAGCCCTTTTAGCAGTCCTGTAGTTTTAGGGTTGGCATTGGTGAACTCTGAAAGATGCACCACCATATTGGACAGTTCCGCAAAACTCCGTATCTGCGCCTTGCCGGTGCTTTGTTCGTTTTCTAAATTGATGAAATCCGTTTCGGTCAAGCCAAACATCCTTTTGATGCAGGAAAACAACTGATCCTTTCCAGTTGACGGCGGTCCGCACAGGAAGAATATCGGAAATCCCGTGGATGTCTGCGTAATCAAGTCCTGATGCGCCGATGCGAAGGCAAAAAGCATCCCGACGATGCCGAACTCACGGTGCACAATGTGTATCTGCGACAGGTAGTCGGCCATCGATACCTGGGCTGATGTGATGACAATCTTTTTTTGCGTCTGGAACTTATACGGGTTCTGGCGATAGATCTCGTTGGCAGACGGTACGTAAAACGTGCTGTTGCTGAAATGGAAGATCCCGTTCTTATTGATAGGGATGTTAGGCTGCCCGGGAACTATCACGGTGTTGTTTGTACAATAGAAGCCTTCCGGGTTCCAGCCAAGAATATCGATTTTGCGGCCAGTGCCCATTTTCTCGTACAGATAGTCCGTGACCTTGTCGAGCTGCTCGATGTTGCCCTTGAACTTATAGTTGCCCTGGCGCGCAGCGAGTTTTTTAAACTCTAAAGGTGTCGTGAGTGCATCTGCCGGCGCGTCGAAAATACGTTCTTCGTTGTGCGTGTTGCACATTTTGAGAAGCTTCATCGGGAACTTCTCGTCGTACATGTGCTGCAATATCTCAATCGAAAAATTACTGATCGATTTGAACGTGTAGGGAGGATCGAAAGTAGCTTGGATGAATATCTGGTTCGCGGCCATGAACAACTGGTACTTCTCTATGATGGGTTTGATGTCCGCAAGCTTCACGTTGAGACCTTTAGGCAGCAAGTACATGTTGTCTTCCGTGATGGACGCCTGCAAGATCTTTGATTCTTCCTGTCCGAGCAATTGCTTCAGTGTGGCTTGTTTGGATTTCGACTCCTTTGCGAGCCATCCCATATAAATATCTCGGAGCGAGATATCGTCAACCTTAGCTATCAGCTTAACGACGTCTTTGATGCCGTTGGCCCGATCCAATTCGTCGCCCTGAAGCTTGTTTTTTAGAAAAAGCGCAAAGCCGTTTTCCAAGGGTGGCAGGGACTTCGATAAACCACCTTTAATCTTGATGTCCTCACGGAACCGCCTTACGTAATCGTCTGGGTCAAGATCCGGGAGCTTGCATACTTTCACGGTCATTCCCGAAGCGATGATATCCTCGGTAAGTTTCATTGTGGCCTTCTGACCGGCAGCGTCAGGATCCATACATAGGATGATTTTTGCACATCCGGATTTTGCCAATAGCGCAATCTGTCCTTGCGTCAAGGCGGTTCCGCAAGGCGCGACCGTGTTGTAGATGCCGTTTTCGTGCCAGGCTATAACGTCGTTGTAGCCTTCCACCACCCATGCTTTTCCGGACTTTGCAATTTCCACCTTGGCACGATCTAAGGCAAACAGCGTAGCCGATTTGCTGTAAACGTCACTATCGGAGGGGTTCATCCATTTAGCTATGTTCTTTTCGCCAGACAGGTCCCGGGAGGCGAAGCCAAGGATATTTCCTGTTTTATCGTAAATAGGGTAGGTAAGTCGGTTCCATAGCTTATCCTGGTTATTATCGTTGATCAGCCCCAACTGCTTGCCGAAGTCAACAGCCCCGGCTTCCTTGAACAGTCCGTATATGAACTTATTGCCGGGCGCATAGCCTATTTCCCAATCTTTGACAACTTCGTCAGTATATTCACGCTTTTTGATCTCCTGCCATGCGGGGTGCTCTTTCGGAAGTTTGCGCAGCTCTTCCTGAAACTTCAGGTTCAGAGCCCTGATATACTTGCTCAAGTTCTTGACCTTGGCTTGTTTTTCCTGCCACGCCTTGGTTCGCTCGTTATCCTCGTACTCCACGACCATGTTCTGTAGCCGCGCCAACTTCACAACGGCTTCGGTGTAAGAAGCGTTTTCAATGGCCATTAAAAAAGAAATGGCGTTGCCGCCTTTCCCGGAAGAATAATCCTTGAACGTTTGCGTTTGTTGCCGGACGCACATACTTGCCGTCCGTTCATTCGTGAACGGGCTGCGGCAGAAATAGTACGCACCCTTTTTCTTCAGGTCATGGCAGTAGGCTTCAATGATTTTGACGATGTCTGCTTCATCGAGCAGTTTTTCTATGAAATGGGCGGAGATGTACGGCATGGTATATGCTTAGGGTTGCGCTTTCGCGGGCGACAGTAAGTCGGGATTTTCGTGGATGTTTCCGATGATTGTAACCCTCATAGTATTTATATTATCTGAATCTTCCTCATTTAAAATCCAATCTGAAAAATTGGCATAATAAAAATTAGTTTCAGAAATTGCTCTAAAGCACAAACTTCCTTTTCTAAAATCTATCAACAATATTCTTTCAAATATATCCTTAACAATATCTCCCTCATAAATTTCTTTTCCGTTCTTGTCGAGAAGTCCAGTGAATTGCCCGACGGATTTGGATTCAACTCTATGCGGTTTCATATCTCCAACTGGTTCTATGTATGATTTTCCGATTTCATCTTCTACATAAAATCCAAAAACAAATTTTCCGCCCAACAAAGGGCATTTTCCTCTAAATTTTATTGTTCTCATCTTGTTTTTAAATTGTCCACAGGACGGGTTTTTCATTTTTATTTTCAAAAGTCCTTTTTTTAAATCGCGGTTCATAATTTCTATTTTACCAATTCCAGCCAATATCCTGAATCTTTTAAATGCTTCAGCGTTCTTTCGCAATAACCGTTGAAGTAATAATCGTTATATTCTTTGAGCCTGAATTCATCCTCGACAGGTACTTGTACCAGTTTTGCTCTGATATGCACATGTTCAGGTCTTGGACGATTTCCTTGTATGGAGTTCAACCAATCATTTGGGTCCGGGCAAACGCAGCGTTTGGCAATGGATTTCACTTCATAAACCCGCCCTGCGTAAATATCTTCACGATCGGTATCGTGAGCTTTGAACTTCGAGCCTTTTTTGATCATTCATTCGCACTTAATAATTGCACCTTTCTCATCACTTCAGTAACATCGTCTTCTGTTTGCCAACCCAAGACATTGTTAGTGATTTCTGTACAATAAGTAAGCTCGCCATCGTACAAAACAGCAACTTCCCATAAGCCTTGCCCATAGCTATAATAATCTGGATATTTGATAACGCTAACGCCATAACCGTTGTCAAAATTCATGTTAGGCGTAATGCTAATCAGCTTCTATCAAGTGTTTAGGGTCAATCCCAAAAACACCATACCCGCCCAAAATTGGCATATCTTCGTTTGTTTTCTCGCAGGTAACTGTAACTGTGCCGTTTTCTTCTTCTTCATAAGAAACTGGACTATATCTATTACCTATATCATCTTTTATTCGGGTGTCTCTGTATTTTTTCCACGGCACTATCTTTTCTGCCACTTTTCTAACATTTTCTGGTCTTTCGGAAAGCCAATTTTCCCATTCCTGTTTTTGTTCTGGAGTAAGTTCCATATCTAAATTTGTTTAAAGCACCACGCCTAACAATTGCTATAAAACATAGGGCGTTCGTGCGGTTATTAATGTGTAGGATTCTTTACAATCGTCCGTGTTTATCGGACAGTTTCGGCTATCTATGTCCTACGTTTCATAGCATAGCCGATGGCATGCAACCCGTTACCTATTGCGGGCGGTCCAAATTTCAAATCCTTGAATGTTTTCATAATTTTTGATTAATATATTGTTTCCCTTTTCTGGTTTTTGAAGTTATATACCCGCTCAATGTTGTAGATGTAATTCTTCACGTCCATCTGTTTGTCCATCATCATCGGAGCTGATGCAATTTTCTGTTTCAGTTTTTCAAAATCGCACAGGCCTTTCTCTTTTATAGCCTGTACTGCGCCAATCAGGTACCGATCCATGGAAAAGGTGTACCGACCGAACAAATCGTTCACAAGAATCAACAAGCCTTCTGTTTCCTCAAAAAAATTGCTTTTGAACTCACCAGATTGGAATATCTCGGTAGAGTTCTTGGCTGTGTGCTTGTTGAACATCAATAGATCTATGGCTGTCTTGATAGCCAACCTAAAGGTGTCCATTATGTACAGAATGTCTTCATAATCTTTTGCGCCGAGATTTATGTAGCAGTTAAGGAAATCGACAGGTTTCCATTTTTCGGCCCGGCTGTTCATGACTGCAATTTGTTTAAGAGTAAGGGGGGGGGCAATCACGTAATAGACAGGGTTCTTGGTGTTCTTACTTGCCTCAAACCTGTGCTGGCCATCGATAATATTGAATTTTACTTCAGATTCTGAAACGATTATCGGACAATAAGGCAACAGGTTGAAACCGTTGTTTATATCGCTGCAAATCTTTTCGACTTTGGCCTTATTAATATTCCTGTTTCCTATTATGGGCTGAAAAATTTCGTAATTTTCTGATTGATATATTTTCATTGCTGTGTTACTTACTGATTATATAAACCAAAACCTATCCGGGATATTCCGGTGTTTACCCGTACAGGCAGAACAGAGCGTATGGGCGTCGTCCACCCAGTAGCACGGCTCGCCTGTTTTTGCAATGCAGTCAAAACAGTCGTCGTCTGTGCATCCGCACATTCTGCAAGTTCCTGAAGGAGTTCCCATATTTTTAAAAATAACTTGCTTTGATGCCTGCACCGGAACGTTTGATGCTGAAACTCGCTGGAGCGTCCATCAACCTCATTAAATCGGTTCCGGACAAAGACTTGTCGATATTCACCGAAATAGAATCTAACCCGCCGTCAGCGTGCTTTCCTTCCTCTTTGATTTTCGCATCCCAGCCAACGACGCTTATAATCGCGGCTTTGATGGAATCGTGGTACTTTTTGTTGATTGCCATAATTTCTGATTTTAAAAGTTTAGCTGAACGCCTGGAATCGAACCAGGAGCGTGAAGCTCAAGCATGCTTTTTACTTCAGAGGCTTCCGGCAGCGTCATTGTTTAGCTGTAAGCCCGTTCTATTTGCCAGGTGGAATTCCAATTTCAACGTCCGGCCAAAGTTTAGACAGTTATTAACCGGGCCACAGTCTATCCCGTCGGTCCGCTTGCCTGCCTGCATTGTGCCGTACGCTGAACGCAAGGGGGCAAGCTCTCTTAATTATTACGGTTCAATCTACCACGCCCCTTTTTTAGGGGGGGGGTAAAAAATTCTTTCTCAATAGTTGTTCGGCGTCTTCCCGAGGTATCTTTTCCTGATACATTGGTGCGGACAGTAGCATTTCCAGTTCCGCCAGCTCATAAGGTGAGCAAGCGTTCAGGAAGCGTTCCGGTGTTATCTCAAGGATAAACTGTCTTTCAATTTTTGGCATTACTTATGGTTTGTTAAAACATTTTCCCGCAAATAGTGCAGCTCTCTACCATATCAAACTCGTCCTGTGGCATACACGGCCTTTTGGCAACGAATGGTCTGCATTCGATAGTCTTGGCGCCGTCGCTAAACAGCTTCTCGCGGGCGGATACCTTCAGGTGCGTAATCTTTCTAATGGTCTGGCTCATACTGAATTGGTTTTTGCAATTGATTTTTCAAAGTACGGCTCAAATTTCTGGTCGCCCGAGATAACGTACAGCACGCCTCTTTCTACCCCAGCCAGAAAGTGCTTTGCTGAATCGCCCTCCCTGATGGTGTGCGGCCCGGTCACTTCGTCCTGTTCGGTTCTGACGAAATAGGGCGTTCCGGATATGACGTGGTCTGGCGTGTAGCACACATCGTCTGCAGCGGCCTTTCGGAGGTGCAATTTTATTGTTACAGATTCGGCGTAGATCGCAGCACCCAGCTTGTAAAAAATATCGCTGCTCAAGCCTACCAAAATCTCTTTAATATCCCAAGATGTAGTATCAGCGATTTTGTAAACACCATAAAACTGATGGAACCTGGGATGCCGCAGAAAAAACACGTGGTTGACCTTCGGCGTTTGCCGTTCATCTATCATGTCCGAGCGTTCGGACAAGACAAGGTTCCCCTGTATTTTAATAGTGTTTTTCATTCGTCAATTTGTCTATCATGATATTGCCGTAACGCTCAAAAGCACTGAAATGCTCAGCACCGAACGACTGTGAAGCCTCTTTGTCGCTCATAATGCAGTCAAACGCCGCAAAAACCCTGTCCCAATCGTCCAAGGAGCGGCAGGATATCCATATTTTTCGTATTTCTTCAGGCGTGTACATTTTTGCTGCCGGTATTTTTTTTTTTGAAAAGCCGCCCGGCTATGTCGGGCGGCGGATTTACTCCATTGTATATATAATTGAAAGAACGTACTAAATTATATTGTGTCTGATGCCGATAGGCACCAGTTCTTGCTTGGTCTGCACGCCGAACTTCTCGTACAACTTCTTCTTTTGAAGATGGAATGTGCCGAGCGGAATGTCCAATTCAAGCGCAATCACGTCATTTGTTTTGTTGCCGGACAACAGCTGCACGAGCTGAACATCCGATTCGGTCAACCTTACTTGGTTGATTTTTGGCATTTTGCACAAAACGCCTTCGTGCGGACAATGGCCACGCAGCGGACAAGGCCAGTATTCGCCATCCTGAAGCGTTCCGTTCTTGATGTCGGCCTGAAAGTCCAGCCCTCCGAACCTGCACTTGGCAAATTGCTCGACCCGCTTCATCTCGCTATCGGGTTGCATATCGTGCAGCGCCAAATGAGCCTGTTTGTCCGCCTTTATTTTTTCTCTTAAAATTTGAATAACCGGAAATGACAACTCCGTGAACTGGATTAGTCTTCCGTTTTGAAGCGCTTTGACCTCATTGCCGAGGACAAAGAACTCGATGCCGTCGCATCCCATTCCGGGAAGCAGTTTTTGTGTGTTCATAGTAATAATGTTTAAGTGAGTAATTCTTTTAATTTTTTCTTGTGGTTTTTATTCCGCTGCGCTACTTCGACCAACGCATTGATAACCTCAATTCTTGATGGGTACCGGACACAGCGGTTTCTCGTATTGCGAACGATTCCCGATGTCACATCCGGATAGGTTTCCTTGAGCAAATCAAGCACCAGATTCACATATTGTGAAGGCAGGTGCTCGTCTATTACATCGAAAGCTCTGTCAATATGCGAACGCATATCGTCAGAATACCTATTTTTTTTTATATTTGTCACGTTAGTTGTTTTATTGTCACAAACATATAAAATAAAATTACTAAAAAGTATTTTTTTAATTAAAAATTTACTTTTCAGTAATTATTTATAACGATTATAAATAATAAATATATGGGATTCAGTGAAAAAATACAGAGGTACTGGAAGGATAAAGGGCTCCGTAACATTGACATCAGCAATATCATGGAAGGCTATCCGCCATCCTTAATATCCCGGTACAACAATCAGGACAAGTTGTCGCCGACCTACCTGAAGATGATCACGAAATATTTTCCCGATGCTCCCATCGATGAATTTATCACGGATGTCGTGCCTATCGAGAAAGCAGAGAGAATTGTCGAATATAAAAATAGAACTGAAGAATTGATTTCCGAGATAGAGGCAAGGCTCAAAGAACTGCGGTCCAATCTGTCACAGATTTGACCCATTTAATAACTAAAGTGTTGACCAACAGCATGGAAAATATTCCTTCTGCGATCACATATAAAACCTGATTCCAATATGAATCGGGTTTTTTGTTTTAGAGGTCTTTTCCTCTTTCAAAACAATCAATAAAACACAATCCCAAAATACAAGATTAACGATTGAAAAGGCTTGATCCATTGGCAGCTGTCCTACGTATTTGAAAATTTTCACCAATTATGTTATTGATGCTCATTTGACGTTTTTTCATTGACCGTTTGTCGATTTTTCTTCAACAATTGCGCATTTCGTCGAATTTTAATGCATATAATCGATTAAATGTGCAATTGGTAATTTTCATTAACATATCTTTGGCGAAATATTTTCATTAAACCCCAAACCAATGAAAACAAACCTACTAAAAGCTATTGCTTTAACAATAGCATTACATCTATGTTTTGGCTGCTCCATTGAGCCAGTTGACCAATCAATGACTTTATTGGAACAATCTGTGACTGTTATCGAACAGGAGATAGATTCTTCAGAGACAGTATCAGAGGATGTTCAATCGCCTTCAAATGCTCTGGACTGTAACGGTACCGATCCTCGCGCAAAAATCATCAACAACGGAACTTCGGTGTGTGAGTTTTTTATCATGTCGCCAACGAGTGATCTGCTTGGTGGAGTTTCTGACATACAGCCGGGAGAAACTACCGATTGGATTGACTTTTCTGAAGGTATGATCATATTTGTAGTAAACTTTGACGGTGTCAATGGCGAAAAAGTATCAATAGCTATGGCAAATTGTGACCAAGCAACTCTGGAAGTCGGTCCTGACAACCAAATATTAAGTGTTACGCAAGAGTTTAACTACTAAATTTTAGAACAGATGATTACCACTTTTTGACCGTTCAAATCTGTGGTAAAGAACAAGTAAGCATCACCGCCATCTTTTATTTTGAAAGTTTCCCGGATTTTATGGACGCTTTCCGGAAAATTCCTGGTGCTGATGTTTGCTTTTTCAATGGTTCGTATTGCACTAGCCCTCCGATTGTAAGGCACAACGCACTCTATACTAAAACGCCTGCCCGGAAACTGTACCAACTCATTTGAAGTATAAAGATGTGAATGTTGATGCAGTTTGTGGACATTAAATTGATTGGCAACACAATTAAAAGCACCAGTTTTTAAGATGGCCGTATTGGGTTCGTAGAGATATGCCAAGGGCAAACTGTAATTGGCCTCGTTACGCTTTTCAGATTCCCATTCAACAGTAAATGGTACGTTTGCATCCGATCCAAGGTTAATGGCATAAATGGTTTTGTTGCCGTAAAAATTTTTGTTCAGCACCCAAAGAATTTCCTTAACTTCATTGTTTACGGCTACTACGTGTATGTCTTTTACACAGTTCAAGTCTTTGATTCCCATTGAAATGTCGAGAAGGGGAGATGTCTTGACGAGCAGATTTTCAGAACGTTGCAACAATAGTGGCAAATGTTCTGGAATGTTTGGAATGCAGTCCTTTAAAAAATAGACTTTGCCTTTCTCATCGTGTCTTCGGGATGGGTCGCAGTAAATCCAATCGTAGGACGTGTTGTGCATTTTTAAATGTTCAATACCATCAATGAACAGGTTATCAATGTTTTGAGCCTTTAACGCATCAAAATTATGTTTAGAAATCAATGAGAGTGCTTTATTGGTTTCGCAATGCACGACTTGCTCAAAACGCTTGGAAAAATAAAACGCATCGACCCCAAATCCACCCGTAATATCAATAAGGGTTCTACCTGAAATCAGGGATGCTTTGTATGAAGCAGTAATCTCGGAAGAAGTTTGCTCAATATTGAGTTTGTTAGGGTAGTAGATTTTTGCAGTGTTGAACCAAGTGGGCAGTTTGGTTTCGGCTTTTTTTTTGGATTCAATTTGCTCTACGATTTCTTTATCGGAAACACCATCCAATCGAATCCCCTTTAACATCAAAGATTTGATGTCACTATTTAAATTATCATTGATAAATTTTTGATTTTCAACATTTAATATATTAATATTTAAGACAATTTCTGACATTGATCTAACAAGGAACCAAAATAAAAAAATTAATTTTCAAAAACGTATTTTACGATATTGGCTCCCATTTTCAGTGCCTTTTCCCGAACGTCTTCCGGGTCGTTATGCACTTCGGGATCTTCCCAACCGTCACCTAAATCGCTTTCGTATGTAAAGAGCAGTACCAAACGCCCTTCATGGAACATGCCGAATGCTTGTGGCGCCTTGCCGTCGTGTACGTGGATTTTCGGAAGGCCGTCGGGAAATTTATAATAAGCGTTAAAAATTTCATGATCTTTTGGCAGCTCTTTCAATTCCTGGCCCGGAAACACTTTTTTCAATTCACTTTCGATATAAGGCTTGATGCCATAGTTATCGTCAATATGCAAAAAACCACCCGATAAGAGGTAATTGCGAAGGTTTTCGGCATCTTCATCACTAAAAAATACGTGTCCGTGACCTGTCATGTGCACAAAAGGGTATTGAAAAATATCGCTACTTCCAACTTCAACAACCTCGGGTTTGGATACTATGGCCGTGTTAATGTGCTCATTACAGAATTGAATAAGATTAGGTAGCGAGGTAGGGTTGCCATACCAGTCGCCACCACCTTTATACTTCAGTACGGCTATTTTTTGTGCCTGTACACCGGCCACAAAAAAGCAACACAATATCAAAAGGGCTTTGGGTCTTGTCAAGGTTCTAAATACGTACATGAACTGATAACGGTAGGTTACGGTCATAAAGTTAGAATTTTTTTTGATTAAGAACGGATGGTCCGAAAAACCAATTGGTTCATTCTTTGAAAAACACAAACTTTCCACCTCCTTGTAGCAGGGTAAAGGATTTTAGGTCTTCGGCAAATTCCATGACGATGCCTGCAGGGGCAAATTTGAATTGAAAATCGCTTGCTTTTTCGAGCGGAAATGCGCTCTGTCCTGTTGCTTGAGCAAAAAATTGTCCGTCACTTTCGGTAACGGTAATTTTCATCCCGATTTGCGAATTTGAAAATATCCCGGTATAGCCCGGAACTGCGTCGGCATTGGGTTTTGCAAATGTCGGAATTTCATACGGCTGGTTGAATACCGCGCTCAACAAAACAACGGCAATATCATTGTTATTTATATCCGAACCGTTGGAAGTTATGGCTATTGACACCTTTTCATTTGCAAAATAGCCCCACATAGAGCTGAATCCGTCAATACCTCCGGTGTGTCCCAACGCTTTTTTTTCGTAAAAAGGAAATTCAAAAAGCCCGAACCCATAGCCGTCCTTAATGATTTTCATGTTGTTCAGACTGGTTTCTGATATAATTTTTCCGCCAAACAAGGCTTCACCAAATTTGATGATGTCATGTGGCGTGGAAATGACTGCGCCTGCTCCCAAAGGTATCGACATATCCGTTTCTGGTTCCATTTCCCATTGGTACAGTTTTTTATAGGAATAGGCTTCGTTTTTTTCAAGGTTGATCGTTCCACCGATAAAAGTGTTTTTCAAATCCAAAGGCCGAATGATTTTTTCCTGTAAAATTTCTTCATAAGGTTTTCCATAGGTTTTTTCTAGAACCAATGTCAGTAAAACATAATTAGAATTACTGTATTCTGCTTTAGAACCCGGATCAAAGACACTTTCGTAAGTATTTATCATGTCCAGCAATTCTTTTCTGGATTTTGCTTTTGTATTCCAATTGAGATAATCCGGGTCGTTGGTAAAGTTGAAAATCCCGCTGTGATGGTTCATAAGTTGTTCCACGGTGATTTCAGAGCAATTTTTCAAGTCCGGTAAATAAACACATAGTTTCTTGTAAATATCCATTTTTCCCTCGTCCACCATTTTCATGATCAGCACGGCTGTAAAAGTTTTGGATATTGAGCCGATACGGAATTTTGTTTCGGAGTTGATTTTCTTTTGCGATCCAAAATCGGCGTAACCCAGGCTTCTTTCATAAATGATTTTTCCGTTTTCCGACAACGCCACGCCGCCGTTGAATTTCTGGTTTTGTTCTAAAACGTCAAAATAGTGGTCGAGCTTGGCTTTGTCCAATTGGGCGTTCATCGGGTTCAAAACCAAAAAAAACAGGGTATACAAACCGATTTGTTTCATTGTTTAAAAGTTTATTAATATGTAGCCAAAACAACCGATAGGTTACAGGCAACCTTATGTTTTTTCATTGCAAAATACGACACTATGGCATGCCACGACAGCAGCGGTTTCGGTACGTAAGCGCGAATTGCCAAGCGTTACCGGACGGTATCCCTTTCCAATGGCCAAAGCAATCTCATCCGTGTCAAAATCACCTTCCGGCCCGATAAGGATGGTAACATCCGTATCAGGCACCAAAACACTTTTGAGCGATTTTTTTTCTGTATCCTCACAATGCGCTATCAATTTTTGTCCTTCAATAGATTGATTTACAAATTCTTTAAACGAAATTGCCGAATTGAGTTTAGGAAGATAGCAATGCAGTGATTGTTTCATCGCCGACTGTATGACCTTCTCAAACCGTTCGGGTTTTATGGATCGGCGTTCACTTCTTTCACAAATCAATGGGGTAATGGTATCGACACCAATTTCTGTGGCTTTTTCCAAAAACCATTCATATCGGTCATTCATCTTTGTTGGGGCAACAGCCAAATGAATGCGATAGCCGGGACGTTCCACTTTTTCCTTGGCAATAATGTTCGCCTCGCATCTTTTGGGATTCGCCAAAGTAATCTCTGCCCAAAACAACCAACCTTTTCCATTGGTTATTGCCAATGAGTCGCCAATTTGCTTTCGAAGTACCTTTACAAGATGCTTGCTTTCGTCTGTTTCAAAAGTAATCTTTTCGGACTGTTCACTAATATCTGAATCAAAAAAAAGTTGCATCAATTGATGGTTTCGGTTACTTGTAGCACTTTGATTTCTTCAATCATTTTGTCCGGATGGCTTTTAAGGACAACGTAATAGGCGTTCTTTTCGGGTATTTGCAACGTGAAAATTTCCCCAACACCGCGTGCACTCCCAATGATGGCCAGTTGCAATTCTGTGGCTGTAAGGTCCTGCGTGAACCATCCCAGGTCGCCACCTCTGTTTGCATTGGCATCCATGGAATAGCGTTTTGCCAAATCCCTGAACTGAAATCCCTCGTTGTATTTTGCAATGATAGAATGTTGCAACTGTTGTGCTTCAGAAGCCGTTTTCTTTGTGCCGTCAATGTACACGTAACTATAACGATAGTACGGTATCTCATATTTTTCGATGATTTTGTAGTGTGTTCTAACCGCTTCGTTAGCAATGGTTTTTGTGCCCCCTTTGCCAATGGAAAAAAGCTCTTTGGCTAATTGGCTCTTGTGCTTTTCTTTGTTAAAAACAAAAAGCGTTCCTTTATAAGCTTTGTTTGCCGCAATGAACTCCGATGCTTGCGATTCATCCTGAATTGAATCGAGTTGGACCTTAAAATCGTTTTGGGCCTGTAACGGCAATAAACATAAAAAAGTGAAGCTGAAGAATATAGTTTTGAACATGAAATGGATTTTTGCCCAAATTTAATGCAATCCAAGTATTTATTCTAATTATTTATGAGATGTTGGGAGTTTTAGTTTTGATGCCTTAAATTACTACCAATACCCATGACGCAAAGTTCTTAAATGCGGCCTTGCATCAAAACCCAAATCTCCTGAACCTGTCAATTATTTATCAAGAATTCCTTCAACTCCTCATAGGATGAAATTGCAATAGCATTTTTCTTTTTTTCCATTACACTGATGATTTGTGGCGGCAATACTATATTTTGTTTTATGGTATCTTCCACAACATCCAAAAATTTTGAAGGATGGGCCGTTTCCAAAAACACACAATGCGCGCCCGGATCGGACTTCAGATAACGCTTGCATCCCAAATACCCAACGGCACCATGCGGATCTGCCACATAGTTAAAATCGTTATAAAGTTCCTGCATAGCGCTTTGTGTATCGGAGTCGGAAAAACTGTACGATGACAGATTGTTTTTCAGTACATTAAAATCATTGTTGTAGATTTCGAGTATCCTAACAAAGTTACTCGGATTGCCCACATCCATTGCATTGCTGATAGTTTGTACCGATGGTTTTGGCTGGTAGCGTTCGGTCTTCAAATATTCGGTCACAACATCGTTTGCATTGTTTGCGGCAATAAAATGCCGAACCGGAAGTCCCAATTTTTGCCCCATGATACCTGCACAGATATTGCCAAAGTTACCGCTCGGCACAGAAAACACCAAGTCGGGATGGGATTTGCGAAGTGTTTTATAAGCAAAAAAATAATAGAACATTTGAGGCAACCAACGCGCCACGTTTATCGAATTGGCTGATGTCAATTGTACTGTTCCTGTAATGTCACTGTCCAGAAAAGCCCGTTTCACCATTTCTTGGCAATCATCAAACGAACCATTGACTTCGAGTGCCGTAATGTTTTTTTTGAGTGTTGTGAGCTGTTTTTCCTGAATGTCGCTAACCCTACCACTTGGATACAAAATCACGACCCGAACACCCTCAACGCCCAGAAACCCGTTGGCAACGGCACCGCCCGTATCGCCCGAAGTAGCAACCAAAACCGTGACTTCATTTGAGCTATCTTTGTTGAAATACCCAAGACAGCGTGCCATGAATCTTGCCCCAACATCTTTGAACGCCATGGTTGGCCCATGGAACAATTCTAAAGTCGAAATAGTTTCGTTGATATTGACAATGGGAAAATCAAACGACAGCGTTTCATCGATAATGGTTTTCAGGACCTCATCCGGAATATCGGGCGAAACAAATTGACGGATACATTCAAAGGCGATTGCTTCATTGGTCAGCGAGTCGATGTCTTCAAAAAAAGTATTGGGTAGCGGTGTTATGTCTTTAGGGAAATACAAACCTTTGTCTGGTGCAATGCCATGTATAACTGCTTCCCTAAAAACAACATTGGGCGACCGATGGTTAAGACTAAAGTAATTCATAGTATCTTGATACCTTCTGTATTGATTTTTGAAATATAGGTATGAAAATCGATGCGTGTGGCAGCATAGATGCCAGACAATGCAGTTTCGACCTTTTTTGCCGAATCGATGCCACAGTTGAGCGTAAAAATAGATGGTCCAGAGCCAGAAATGCCACAACCAAGCGCGCCGGCATTCAATGCGGCAGCTTTTAATTCCTTAAAGAACGGAATCAGTTGGCTCCGGAAAGGTTCCACAACAAAATCCTGCAAAGACCTTTGTATCAATCCATAATCATTGGTGTGCAGTGCGTGGACAAAACTTCCCAATCCGGCCCATTGCGATATGGCATTTTTCATCTGTACTTCTTTTGGCAAAATTGCCCGGGCTTCGGAAGTCTTGATTTCTATTTGCGGGTGGATTATGGTCGCGTAAAGATTTTTTGGCGTTGGCAACTGCACTATTTCCAAAGGAGCAAGGCTTTTGACCAAGGTGAACCCCCCAAAAATGCCCGGTGCAATGTTATCGGCGTGCTCGCTGCCACTGGCAAAGGCTTCGCCTTTCATGGCAAAACTGACCAATTGTGTTTTGTCAAAAGGATTTCCGAGCAGCTTGTTGATGGCAAACACACTCCCTGAAGCACTGGCCGAACTGCTGCCTACGCCGCTACCGGGTTTGATGTTTTTTATGATATCCATTTCAAAACCATAATGGGGATTTGCATTTTGGTACAGCGCCAATGCAGAAACCCCTGCTACGTTTTTTTCTGCATCAAATGGCAAATCATGACCTTCAATAGTTCTAATGCGGATACCTTTTTTTGCCATTTTCCGAACGGTCATTTCGTCCCCAATGGTATCGAGACAGAAACCCAAAACATCAAAACCACAGGATACATTGGCTACAGTAGCAGGTGAAAATATTTTGATCTCTTCCATGGCTTTATCGGTTTCCAACACGGATAATGTCCGCAAAAAGACCAGATGCCGTGACGTCGGCACCGGCTCCGGCACCTTTGATGATCATTGGCTGCTCCGGATAGCGTTGCGTATAGAACATCACGATATTGTCTTTTCCTTTTAAGTTATAAAACGGATGGTCTTTAGGGATTTCCCGAAGCCCAACCTTGGCTTTTCCGTTGTTGAACTCCGCCACATATTTGAGCTGACAGTCTTTGGCTTTTGCATCATCGTACAGTTTTTGGAAATGTGCTTCATCTTCCAATAATGATTTGTAAAAATCATCAACGGTATTGCTTTTTAAATTGGATTCTGTTAAAAAAGTCTGGTTGTCGATATCTTCCAAATTCATTTCACAGCCGCTTTCACGTGCCAAAATAAGAATTTTTCTTGCTACATCCACGCCGCTCAAATCGATTCTTGGGTCGGGCTCGGTGTAACCCTCATCTTGTGCCTGTTTAACCACATCGTGGAATTTCTTTGTTTCATCAAAATTGTTGAACACAAAATTGAGGCTTCCCGACAAAACGGCATGTATCGCAGTAATTTTATCACCGGAAGCCACCAGGTGGTTCAGGGTATCGATAACGGGCAACCCTGCACCAACATTGGTTTCAAACAGAAAAGGCGCATTGTATGCTTTTGACAATTGCTTCAATAGGCTGTAATTGTCGAAATCACTGGAACAGGCTATTTTGTTGCAGGCCACCACAGCAATACTGTCCTTTAAATAATCGGCGTATGATTTTGACACTGACTCATTTGCAGTGACATCTACAAAAATACTGTTCCGGAGGTTGAGGCGCTTGAGTTCATCCATAAATCCCTGCAAAGAGGCATCCTGACCGTTTTTTAACAGTTCTTGCCAGTTAGATAAAGATATGCCGCCATCGTCAAAGACCATTTTGCGGGAGTTCGATAGGCCAATGACCCTTGGGTTCAATTTTAGATTTTCCCTCAAATAGCGGCGTTGCTGTCGTATCTGTTCCACTAATTTTTCACCCACATTGCCCACGCCGGTTATAAAGATGTTCAGCTGTTTGATATTGCCTTCAAAAAATGCCTCGTGCAACGTGTTCAGGGCTTTTTTTACATCTTGTTGCGAAATTACCGCTGAAATATTTCGTTCGGAAGCACCTTGGGCAATCGCTCGTATGTTGATATTGTTTTTTCCCAAAGCACTGAACATCCGTCCACTTATACCTTGGTGACTCTTCATGTTGTCGCCCACGAGAGCAATGATGGAAAGCGATTTTTCCACCATTATTGGATCAATTTTGTGCAAAGCAATTTCGTTTTCAAAAGCTGTGTCTATGCACGTCTTGGCACGTTCGGCATCGTTTTCGTCAATGCCAAAACAGATAGAATGTTCCGATGAAGCCTGTGTGATAAAGATTATATTGATTTTTTCATTGGCCAACGTCTCAAACAGCCTTTTTGAAAACCCCGGGATACCCACCATGCCTCCACCTTGCAATGTCAGCAAGGCAACATTACTGATGTGGCTGATGCCTTTTGCCAACAAGCCTTTACCGTTCCCGCTTTGCGAAATGACCGTTCCGGAGACTTCTGGCGCCATTGTGTTTTTGATGTGAATGGGGATATTGTGATCCAGGACCGGCTGAACCGTTGGGGGATACAACACCTTTGCACCAAAATGCGAAAGTTCCATTGCTTCTTGATAGGACAACTGTTCGATGGGGTATGCCTGTTTTACGATTTTCGGATTAGCTGTGTACATCCCGCTTACATCGGTCCAGATTTCGAGGACAGAAACCTTTAGGGCGGCAGCAACAATAGCCGCAGTAAAATCGGAGCCACCACGGCCGAGCGTGGTTGGTTCGCCGAGTTCGGACTTGGCAATAAATCCGGGCATGATGGTTATGCGTTGTTTGGCTTTGCCAAAATAGGTCGTGATGTTGTCGTTTGTCAACCGATAATTGACCTCCGCACGCATAAAATTCGAGTTGGTTATGATCAGGTCTTGACTGTTTTTGAGTTCCGCATCAATACGTCTTTCGTGCATGGTACGTGTAATGAGATACGATGACAGCAACTCACCATAACCCAATAGTTTAGCTGCGGTTTTTGGCGAAAGTTCGTTGATGAGATAGATGCCGTCCAAAAGACTTTTGAGTCCGTTGAACTTGGCTTCAAGGTGTTTGGTAACGGCGTCACTTTTATTGGGTATCAATGCGTCTATAATTTCAAAATGCGTCCTTTTGATATCCTTAAAAACAGAAAGATAGGTTTCGTTTTTGCTCTGTGCCATGGTGCCGGCATTGAGTAACTTGTCGGTAATGCCTCCCACTGCCGATACGACACAAATTACGGATTCGTCTTTGGCTTTGTGTTCCAATATGGCTATAACCTTGTTGATGTTTTCCGCCGATCCAACGGATGTACCTCCGAATTTTAATACTAACATGTGTTTTCTATAAAATCATTGTTGCTTACAGCACAAAACATAATTGGTGCTGTTCCTCAAAGGCCAAAAATATTATATTTAAATAAAAATTCGGGGGTTGGAAAACAATATAATTTATTGTTTTTAAAAACGGCTTGCGTCCAATCTCGCTAAAACGGCCGAATTGCATGAAATGGTCCGCAAATAAGCCGCAAAATATGCTTTGGTATTGTGAAGGAAAAGTCAATTTAATTTTTTGTCGGCAGTAAATCAAGCAAGAATTGAACAATGATGCAAAATAAAAAGTGAGAAAACCGGTGCTGACATTAACAAACCAAACATTTTTTAACTGTAATATATTGATAACAGATTTCACCGTTGGCCAGAAATATGGAATTGTTAAGAGTTTTAGTTTGTTATGGCAGTTTATATTAAACAAAAAAAACACCCAAATGGGTGTTTTATAATGAGATTTTATGATTTCCTAAAACTGGTAACGGATACTCAAGGCAATGTCAAAATCGAGGTCGTCATTGAAATCACCAAAACCGATCTCTGGACGGACATCAAGCGAAATCATTAGCGGAATGCCAAAGTTATATTCGATACCGATGTCTCCAGCTACAAAGAAGAACGTCTCGCTATCGTCAACCCCGGCAGGTACATTGTCCCAACTGTAAGAGCCAAGACCACCTCCGGCACCGGCATACCAGTTAAAGTTGCCATCAAGGCTCCATACCCATTGGTAGATGCCCGCAAGCTTAAAACCATCATAGTGTTTGCCGCTCCTTAAACCAAGATCAAGTTCCAAACGGTTGTTGCTGCCCAAGGCTCTTTGGTAAGAAACCTCGGCACCAAACCCATCACTGTCTCCCAATCGAAGACCGATGGCGTTTTCAGAGATATCCTGTGCTACCATAACCGTAGAAAAACCAAAAAGGGCAATGCCTAACATCAATAATTTTTTCATAAATAGATTTTTTAAGTTTAATGCAAAAATAATTCTTTAACATTTCCATTGTATGAAATATAACGTAAATCTTCTGTTAAAATTGGACAATATCCATTAATTTTAACCACGACAACCCAAAATGCACCAACTTTTGGAAACCATCATTCCTAATTCTATTTTTGATTCGTTGCGACATCAACTTGATGGCGAGCTACTTATTGACACACTCTCTCGAACCATCTACGCCACTGACGCTTCCGTTTATCGCAAGCAGCCACTTGCCGTAGTATATCCAAAAAACACAAATGACCTTAAAATACTTATGGCATTTGCAAGACAGCACGGCACTTCGCTCATACCGAGAACCGCCGGAACGTCTTTGGCCGGGCAATGTGTGGGAGAAGGGATTGTTGTAGATGTTTCCAAGTATTTTACCAAAATCCTCGATATCAACGAAAAAGAACGCACCATTACCGTTCAACCCGGTATAGTGCGCGACCAACTTAACAATTATCTAAAGCCATTTGGCCTTTGGTTCGCACCAAATACCTCAACCTCTAACAGGTGCATGATAGGAGGGATGGTAGGTAACAATTCTTCGGGAACAACGTCCATACAATACGGTGTAACTCGCGATAAAGTTCTTAAAATGAATACCGTATTGAGCGACGGCAGTGAAGCTGTATTTTATAATTTAGATAAAACAGAATTTGAAGCCAAAACTAAAATCGATACGCTCGAAGGCCATATTTATAGAACGCTCTGGGAGCAATTGCAATCTAAAGAAGTGCAGGAACGTATCCGTAGCGAATTCCCAAAACCCGAAATACACCGTCGCAATACCGGGTATGCCATTGACACCCTGATAAACAGTAGCCTGTTCGACACAACTTCTACCGACGATTTTAACATGTGTAAATTGCTTTGTGGCAGTGAGGGTACGTTGGCTTTTACCACAGAAATTACGCTCCAGCTCGATGTGTTGCCTCCAAAACACAGTGCAATGGTGGCTGTACATTACCATACCATTCAGGAATGCCTCAACAGTGTTCAGTCGGCAATGCGCCACAACCTCCATACTTGTGAGATGATGGACAAAACCGTTCTCGACTGTACCAAGCACAACAAAACACAGTCAGAAAATCGTGATTTTGTTATCGGCAACCCTATGGCCATCCTGATGTGTGAAGTTCGGGACGAAGATTTTGAAACAGCTCAAACAAAAGCCAAAATATTGGCACAAGATCTTCAGGAACAACAGTTTGGTTATGCACATCCTATATTGACGGGCGATACCATTGATAAGGCTGTTGAACTCCGAAAAGCCGGGCTGGGATTGCTGGGCAACATCGTTGGCGATGAAAAATCTGCAGCTTGTATCGAAGACACAGCGGTCGCCTTACCCGATTTGGCAGACTATATCGCAGCATTTTCAAAGTTGATGGAACGCCATGGACAAAAAGCCATATATTATGCTCACGCCGGAGCAGGCGAATTGCATTTACGACCCATTTTAAACTTAAAAACGAATAAGGGCGTTGCAGATTTCAGGACAATAACCACAGAAGTGGCACACTTGGTCAAAAGTTACAAAGGCTCGTTGAGTGGTGAACATGGTGATGGGATTGTGAGGGCAGAGTTCATATCCATGATGATAGGCAAACAAAATTATGAAATACTAAAAACCATAAAAAGTGCTTTTGACCCTCATAACATACTGAATCCCGGAAAGATTGTAACTCCTTATCCAATGGACACAAACTTGAGATATGTTCCCGGCCGTGACGAACCGCAGATAGAAACGCTTATGGATTTTTCAGCATCTGCAGGAATTCTTCGTGAAGCTGAAAAATGCAATGGATCAGGAGATTGCCGTAAGCTACCAGAATTTGGCGGAACCATGTGTCCGAGCTACCGCGCCACTCGAAATGAAAAAGACACCACTCGGGCGAGAGCCAATGCTTTACGCGAATTTTTGACCCATTCGAACAAACCAAACAGATTTGACCACCATGAACTCAAAAAAGTGTTTGATCTGTGCCTGTCCTGCAAAGCCTGCGCAACAGAATGCCCGAGCAGTGTAGATGCGGCAAGCCTTAAAGCCGAATTCCTTTATCAGTACCAAAAATCAAATGGCATTGCACTCAAGGACCGATTTTTTGCCCAAAGTACCCGGTATAACAAATTGGCATCACAGATTCCGAGATTGAGCAATCTTTTGTTAGGTAATGCCATAACTTCAACACTCATCAAATCAATCCTGGGTATTCACCCCAAACGAAGTTTACCAAAGGCCAGCAAACCAATATCACAATTTAGGACTAACAACAACCTATTGACCGTTACTCAAAATCCTATAAAAACAGTTTATCTTTTTGTGGACGAATTCATCAATTATCTTGAAGTATCCATTGCAATAGATACCATAACATTGTTGGAATCATTGCATTACAAAGTTATTATTATTGATGATATAGTAAGCGGCAGAAGTTTTCTTTCAAAAGGATTCCTGGAAGAAGCCAAAGCCTTGGCCAATAAAAATGTGGCTATTTTGGCTGATAAAATTACTGAAGATACCCCTTTTGTGGGGATAGAACCTTCTGCCATCTTGACCTTTAGGGATGAATATCTAAAATTGGCCGATGATAAGGTTTCTGCGGCAAAAATTGCGAAACATAGTTTTTTGATAGAGGCATTTTTGCAACAGGAAATACTGTTGGGCAACATTTGCCCTGATCAATTTACCGACGAAACCAAAACCATCAAATTTCATGGACATTGCCATCAAAAAGCATTAAGCAACCAATCAGCAAGCTTTGACGTACTCAACTTACCAAAAAACTACACTGTAACCATTATTCCGAGTGGGTGCTGTGGCATGGCAGGGAGTTTTGGATATGAGAAAGAACACTACGATGTAAGCATGGCCATTGGCGAGCAAACCCTTTTCCCTGCTGTTAGAAATGCTAATTCCGAAACGTTGATTGTTGCCAATGGAACCAGTTGCAGGCACCAGATATACGACGGAACAGGCAAGGAAGCGCTACATCCCGTTACAGTATTGAGAAAAGCATTGAAAAGCTAAACTTTCAAAATCATCAAGCTGTTTAAACGTGAGCCCTTTTTGGAGTTTTTATAAGTCGAATTTCCGGAAATATGAAAAACATTGACAGCCTTTTCGTTTTTTACTTTGTGCATAACTGTTGGTGAGTATTTTATGCTGAAACCATTAATTTGGCAAACCATCAATTTTGCAAAAGCATTTTTCTATGTCTGATAATACCATTACATTAGCATAAAATCTATTTATGGCCGGCAATACATATGGGACTGTTTTCAGGTTGACAACCTTTGGCGAATCACACGGTGAGGCCATCGGCGGAGTCATTGACGGCTGTCCTTCTGGCATTCTCTTGGATCTTGAAGCCATACAAAAAGAAATGGCCAGACGCAAGCCAGGTCAGTCCTCCATTGTCACACAACGAAAGGAAAATGACGAAATAGAATTCCTATCCGGGATTTTTGAAGGAAAAACCACAGGTGCGCCCATAGGTTTTGTCATCAGGAACGACAATCAAAAGTCAGGCGATTACGAACATATCAAAACCGTCTATCGACCAAGTCACGCTGACTATACCTACGACATGAAATACGGTATAAGAGATTATAGGGGCGGAGGTCGGAGTTCTGCTCGTGAAACTGCCTGTCGCGTGGTGGCGGGCGCCATTGCAAAACAGATTCTGAAAGACATAAAAATTTACGCATACACATCCTCTGTCGGGGACCTTTTCCTGGATAAACCCTATCAGGATCTGGATTTTTCAAAAGTTGAAAGTAATGATGTACGTTGTCCAGATGAAGTGATTGCCAATCAAATGATTGAAAAAATTAAGCAAATACGAAAAGCAGGCGATACCATTGGAGGTACCGTAACTTGTGTTTTGCAAAATGTACCTATTGGCCTCGGCGAGCCCGTATTCGATAAACTACACGCCGAACTTGGCAAAGCAATGCTTTCCATCAATGCCGTCAAAGGTTTTGAGTATGGCAGTGGGTTTTGTGGGTCCAAAATGAAAGGCAGCGAACACAATGACCTTTTCAACCCTAATGGCACCACCAAAACCAATCTTTCCGGTGGTATTCAAGGAGGTATCAGCAATGGCATGGATATCTATTTTCGTGTGGCTTTCAAGCCAGTGGCTACACTAATGCAACAACAGCAAACTATTGACAACAAAGGAAATATTGTCGAAATGCAAGGCAAAGGGCGACATGATCCCTGCGTAGTGCCCAGAGCCGTGCCCATTGTAGAGGCTATGGCTGCACTGGTTTTGGTAGATTTTTGGTTGCGAAATAAAAATTATGTTAAAACCCGATATGACAGATAAAAATCATGTTTAGTTGCTTTTTCATTGGAATTGTTTAAACCCCTCAATGTTTGGCAAACCTGTAGGTTTTCTACTTTATACCTGTGAGACCCAAAAAGCTCCTCAGTATTTAAAAAGCTAACACAACTTGATCCTATATTAATAAAAATAATACTTATGAAAAAAATGGCATTACATTGGAAAATCATCATCGGCATGGTACTTGGTATCATTTGGGCCGTCATTTCCAGTATTTTGGGTTGGAGCAGTTTTACCATTGACTGGATTGATCCGTTTGGAACAATCTTCATCAATTTGTTGAAACTCATAGCCGTGCCATTGGTACTTTTTTCCATCATTAGTGGTGTCGCAAATTTGGGCGATCCATCGAGTTTAGGAAGAATGGGAGGAAAGACCCTGCTGATTTATCTTGCTACGACCATTCTGGCCATAAGCACGGGACTTTTGCTGGTCAACGCCATAGGTCCCGGAAAATTGATTGACGAACAATCGCGCATCGATAACCGCATCAACTATGAAATATGGGCCTCAAATGCAGGCCACCAGATAAAGGACGGTGTCAATTTTCTGAAAGACCCTGCATATCGGGAAAGGGCACAAAAAATCTCGGAACTGACCAAAAACGACCTCAAGGACATAGCAATGGCAGATAAACTTGAAAATGCAAACAAACAACAACAAACCTCGCCATTACAGCCTTTGGTGGACATCGTTCCTGATAATTTTTTCCGTTCGCTGTCTGATAACGGCCTGATGTTGCAAATTATCTTTTTCGCCATTTTTTTTGGTATCTGCCTGTTGTTCATTCCCAAAGAAAAATCGCAACCCGTACTGAATATCGTTGATGGATTTAATGAGGTATTCCTCAAAATGGTCGATCTGGTGATGCAGGCCGCACCATTTTTTGTTTTTGCCTTGCTTGCAGGTGTGGTAAGCAAGATGGCCGGAAATGATATCGGTAAGGTAATAGAGATTTTCAAAGGCTTGAGCTGGTACTCATTGACCGTACTTATTGGATTGTTCACGATGCTACTTATAGCCTATCCGGCAATATTAAAAACCTTTGTAAAAAAAATACCATATCTGGGATTCTTCAAGGCTATGGGACCGGCACAGACCCTTGCTTTCTCAACCTCAAGCAGTGCAGCAACACTGCCTGTTACCATGGAGTGTGTGGAGCAGAACCTCGGTGTCGATAAAAAAGTGGCGAGTTTTGTGCTGCCCATTGGAGCAACCGTTAATATGGACGGTACCAGTTTGTACCAAGCTGTGGCTGTCATTTTCTTGGCGCAGTTGCACATGATAGACCTTACCATTGGGCAACAGCTCACCGTGGTTCTGACCACTACACTGGCATCGATTGGTTCTGCCGCCGTACCAAGTGCGGGATTGGTAATGCTTATTATTGTTTTGGAATCTGTGGGGCTCAACCCGGCATGGATAGCCATCATTTTTCCCGTGGATCGTATCTTGGATATGTTCAGGACGATAGTAAATGTTACCGGAGATGCGGTTGTTTCTTCAATTATTGCCGATGGTGAAGGCATGCTCAACTATCGAGAGAACGAAAACCCTACCGAAACATTTGATCTGGATTCTTAAAGATACCTACGTTCACATTGAATGATTCTGACGGTCACTTTCTGAATGCTTGTTCAACAGTTTGGAAGCAAGCATACCAACGGCCAATGAAACGACAATAACACCCAACGACAGCCAGTCGGGGATGTCAATGTGATGGGAAAGCAACATTTTTACGCCCACAAAAGCGAGAATCACGATCAAGCTATAATTGATATACTTGAATTTGTCCAACATCGCTACAATCAAAAAGAACATCGATCGTAGGCCCATGACGGCCAATATATTGGAACTAAAAACAATGAAAGGATCGGCTGTAATTGCCAAAATGGCCGGGATACTGTCCAATGCAAAAAAAAGATCAGTCAATTCAATGATAACAAGCACTACAAAAAGGGGCGTCGCAAATTTGATGTTGCCCCGCTTTACAAAAAACTTATCGCCATACAGCGTTTTTGAAACAGGATATACTTTTTTGATCCACTTGTAAACTTTGGATTTTTTGGGATCCTGCGGCTTATCGTGGTTAAAGAGCATCCGAAATGCTGTGAATATCAAAAAGACACCAAACACATATATGACCCAACTGAATTTGTTAATAAGCGCCACGCCAAAAATGATCATAATGGCCCGAAAAACAATAGCTCCCAATACCCCATAGAACAACACTTCGTGCTGGTATTTTTTGGGGATGGCAAACGACGAAAAAACAAGCGCAATCAAGAAAATATTGTCAACGCTCAACGAAAGTTCAATCAAATAACCCGTGATATATTTGATCACGGCATTGACGGGGGTTAGGTTGGTGGGATTTTCAATCCAGCCGTCCTGAAATGCCAGATAGATAATGCCCGAAAACAAAATGGCCACGGTTACCCATACAGTTGTCCAAATTGCGGCTTCTTTGGTTTTTATTTCGTGAGGCGATCGGTTGAAAACACCCAGATCAATTATCAATGCCAATATTATAAATGAGATGAAAGCAATCCAAAGTGCCATATGTCAAAGAGGTTTGATTGTAGAGTTAATATGGGTTTAAATAGATAACAAAGATAACCAAAATGCAATGAATCCAAATTGGAATGCCGGTTAATTTGGTTCTGGATGGTTTTTAAAACTATCAGTGTCATTGGTCGATGTTCTTTGTTTTATACATTCGTTAAACAATTATTTAGCCACCTTCAACGATAATTTTGCAATACGCTCCATAAGTGACATACTTTTACAATATCAAAATAAATTGTGCTATTAACCAATCATTAAGCTTCTTCGCAAGCTCTCGGTTAAATTAGTTTTTAAGTTAGTTGTAAATTTGAGAGAAAGCCCATTCCATCGGAACCGGGCTTTTTTCTTGGATCTAATCCAAAAATTTTGATTTTAGTTCGGGGGTTGGGATCATGCACGCTTCTTTTTTGCCATACCATTTGTAACGGTTCTTTGCAATGTAGTCATATACGCCGTTTCTTATGAAAGATGGCACAATGAAAAATAGTGCAGCCAAATTCCGGGGAAAGCCCAGCTTTGAGGCTATTTTCAAAGCCGCAGTAGATTTATTCCAAAGTTGTCCATCATTGGAATAAAGCAGAATGGAATCTGTTTTTGATGTATCGATTTTGTGTTCACTAATGATCTGTTGCCCCACTTTGCCCTGCAAGGATGCAAAACGGAACCTATCGTGAGGGTCGTGCCTTATGACGTATTGCACAGATGCATTACAAAGGTTGCAAACTCCGTCAAACAATATAAGTTGCTTATTATCTGGTAATTGTATCATTTTGCAGTTTCCACTAATTCCAATTGTTCGATACTGGCATTGGTTGTAAACAATCCATAATTTACCACAGCCTTATTTTTTTCGATTTTGTCAATGCTTCCCACTGCTTTTCCATCGAGCAATCGCACACGGTCACCGACCTTGAGAATGGGCTTGGGTTTTTCGACAGTTTGGGCGGCCAGTTTTGTCGTTTTCTTTTTTTGCCGTATGGCTTCAACCGCTTTTTCAACTTCTTGTTTTAACTTTTGTGATTTTTGTGTTTGCACTTTTTTTTGCGCCGAGGTAGTCTTTTTACGTTTGGAATTTTCTATTTGTACCAATTTGAAAACTTCATCAAAAAGTTCTTTTTTTCGCTTGTTGTTCAAATATTTTTCCGAAAGGTCATCGAGTTTTTGCCCCAAATAGATCAAACGCTGGTTGCTGTCATACAGTTCTTGGTAGCTTTCGAGTTTTTTCTGGATTTTTTGATTGGTTTCTTCAAGTTTATCGGCTTGGGTTTTGGTCTTCATTGCGTTTTCTTTCAGCGAACGCTCTGTCTTTTCAAGTTTGCTACGCTCTTTTTGCAGTTTAGCAATGGTGGCATCAAACCTCACTTTGCCGCGTTCTATTTTCTTTTTGGCTCTATTGATGAGCGAAAAGGGAATTCCGTTTTTTTGTGCCACTTCAAAAGTAAAACTACTGCCTGCCTGTCCAATGACCAATCGAAACATCGGTTCGAGACTGCCCTCGTCAAAAAGCATACTGGCGTTCTGTATGTGCGGCAACTCGTTGGCAAGCAATTTCAGGTTGGCGTAGTGGGTAGTGATGACGCCATAAGCTCCACGGTGGTAAAACTCCTCGAGAAAAGTTTCTGCAAGCGCTCCGCCCAGTTCCGGATCGCTACCGGTACCAAACTCATCGATAAGGAAAAGCGTGTCCTTGTTACACTTTTTCAAGAAATAATTCATTTGTTTGAGCCTGTAACTGTATGTGCTCAAGTGATTTTCCACAGATTGATTGTCTCCGATATCTGTAAGTATTCTTTCAAAAAAACAGATGTTGCTCTTCTCGTGAACGGGTATTAGAATCCCGCTTTGCAACATGGTTTGAAGTAACCCGACAGTCTTTAGCGTGATGCTTTTTCCTCCGGCATTTGGCCCGGAAATGATGATGATTCTCTTTTCCTGATCCATAACCACACTTTGCGGAAAAGTCTTGATTTTTTTCTTATTGTTGGCGACGAAGAGCAATGGATGATATGCATCTTTGAGTTCATAAAGTCGTTCTTGATTGATATTGGGCAAAACGGCATTGATGTCATTGCTGTATTTGGCTTTTGCGGAAATGAGATCCATCTCTGTCAAAAATGATTGATAATTGTCAATCAAGCTGGTGTAGGGACGGACAAATTCGGTCAAGACTTTCAAGATGTGTTTTATTTCTTCCTGTTCTTCATATTCAAGATTGTTCAGTTCCCTCGAAAACCTCAGGGTCGATTCAGGTTCCATGTATACGATGCTTCCCGTTTTGCTCGACCCCAGGACTGTTCCGGACACTTTGCGCCTGTACATGGCTTTAACGGCCAAGACCCGTTTGTTTTCAACAACTGATTCTTTGATATCATCAAGATAATCCAATGACACATAATGACTTAATGCCGCAATGAAACTTTGGTTGATTTTTCCTCTTACGACAAATATTTCTTTCCTGATGCGGGCTAATTCGGCAGTAGCATCATCTCTGACTTCTCCAAATCTATCGATGACTGATCGGATTTTTTCAATGAATACTTTCGTAACCTCAATGGCAGCAGAATTTTTGGCCAAAGTAGGGTAGTAGTCCTCAAATTTTTTTAGGAAAACGAGAATTTCAATTGCCGTCTGGGATAATGCGGCCAACTTCACAAAGCCTGCGGTTTGCAGGGTTGAGTTTCCTATTTTGAGCAATTTCAGTTCATTTGCAATCGGTTCGAAAAAATGGTTGGGGATCCTGTTTTCACTTTGTAAAGATGCCAGATATTCATTGGTGGCATATAGCGAAGCAATGCACTCTTCAAACGTTGAAAACGGTTCGATGGCAAGTACACGTTCAGTTCCCGGAGCGGTAAGGCAGTAGTCGGAAATCTGTTGGAGCACTTTTGGAAACTCGATGTCGTGCAATGTTTTTTTGTGAATATGGGCCATCTATTAAGATTTGTCCTATTTTAGTATCGCAAAGTTAATCATAAAATGGACGTATCTATACATCAAAGCTGGAAACCGCTTTTGCAGGAAGAGTTTGACAAACCTTATTTTAAAGGGTTGGCCGCTTTTGTGAAGGAAGAATATTCAAAAGGCCAATGCTTTCCACCTGGCAACAAGATTTTTGCGGCATTTGACAGTTGTCCTTTTGATTCTCTCAAAATCGTCATCATAGGCCAAGATCCTTACCACGGTTTGGGGCAGGCCAATGGCTTGTGTTTTTCTGTAAGTGACGGTATCCCGCACCCACCTTCATTGGTCAATATTTTTAAGGAAATAGAACAGGATTTGAAATTGCCCTATCCTGTTTCGGGCAATCTTGAGCGTTGGTCCAAACAGGGTATCTTGCTCCTCAATGCCACGCTGACCGTGCGGGCAAACCAAGCCGGAAGCCATCAAAACAAAGGTTGGGAGCGGTTTACCGACAGTGTCATTCAAATGATAAGCACAAAAAAAGAACGGGTGATTTTTATGCTGTGGGGCGGTTATGCAAAGCAAAAATCAAAATTTGTCGACACCACAAGACACGTCGTGTTGCAATCAGGACATCCGTCACCGTTGAGCGCTAATAAGGGACACTGGTTTGGCAATAGCCATTTCAGTAAGGCTAACTCCCTGTTGGAGCAAGCTGGGCAGCAGGCAATTGCTTGGTAACAACCTTGGCCGCAACAGTTTTGACTCCCTTGGAGTTCGAAAGGAAAATTGGATCGGGAGCAGAGACGGACTCTTTTTTGGTGGACTTGTTACAACTGAAAAATAAAAGAAAAAAATTAAGTGCTACTAAAGAGGTAAGTATTAATACAATAATCATAATCAAACTTTTTTTCAGTTACTTTATTGAGCATTCTGTTACCCTATAGGGCAAATGTACTCAAATTTTTACTAATATCGTTGTAATTATCGAGAAAACCTAAAAGTTCGTTAATTTTTTGGCGCAAAATCAAAAGAGTGCAAAAAATAGCCGCTAAAAACCGCTCAATATCATTATGCTTTTCTCAAAGCTTACTGACTATTTGCCCATAAGGCATTTTCTTCTTGATGATTTTTACCTCCATCAATTCGTCCTGTATGTAGCTTATGGTCTTGCTGTCGAGCACATCCTGAGACCACTCTGTAAGCGAGAGCCATTCTTGAACATCATTCAATTTGAGTTTATACCTGTTGGCAATGGTCTTGTCAATGCTTGGTATATCTTTAAAATCCAGGGTTGTGTTGTTGATGATATCGAGAATGGTCCTTACATCATCTGGGTAGGCTTCCAAAAATCTTTCGGTAACGGCTATCACAAAGCAGGGCCAAGGCGTGGGAAGGTTGCCCACTCGCCTAAAAATACCTTGGTCAACGAGGGGTTTTGTCATAAATAGTTCCCACATAAAATAATCTGCAGTGCCTTCTGACAAAGCTTTGACAGCGCCCTCAATATCCTGGATGACTTCAAATTTCAAATCGTTTTGCAAATCCCAGTGGTTGTTTTCAGCATTGATGTATGCCATAAGGTGCGACCCAGAACCAAAACGGCTAATGGCGGCCCGCTTTCCCTTTAAGTCTGCAATAGTCAGATAATCAGAATTATTTGCCACATGGATACCCCAATTTAGAGGCGATTGCACAAAAGTCTGGACAATCCTTGCCGGATTGCCTTCTACAATATCCTTGATGATACCTTCGGTAAGGATTACAGCAATATCGATATCATCATTACGCAATGCCTTGGTCATCTGGCCGGTGCCGCCGTGGTAATCTTGCCATCGCAAGTTGATGCCCCTAGCTTTGAATTCACCATTTTTAAGGGCAAGATACCAAGCGAAGTTAAAATGTTCCGGTACACCGCCTATCTTTACTATTTTCATTTAAAATAATTTATCAAAAAAATTGCCTCTAACTTAAAGCCGGTCAAGTGTGTATCTTATCAAATCGTCAACCACATCTTTTGAGCGTTTTGTAAACTCTCCCGTAACTCTGTTGGCAATAATGGCGTTCATTGAGAGCGATTGATGGCCCAATAATGCCGAAAGCCCATAAATGCCGGCAGTTTCCATTTCAAGATTAGTGATTTTCAATCCTTTGTAGTTAAAATCGGTAAACTTGTCGTTCAATTGTACATCCTGGATAGGCAATCGGAGTACACGTCCTTGCGGTCCGTAAAAACCGACATTGGTTCCTGTGCAACCTTTGTGGGTTCGGTCAGAATGCATTTGAGCCAACAAGCCCATATTGCATTTTACCACATATGGGCGCGATTTTGATTTTTCCCATCCAGTATGTTTTACCAAAGCTTCCGAAATGTCATCATTCTGCACGTGCGCACTATCGTAATAGTGCAGAAGACTGTCAAAACCAATACCATATTCGCTGATCACAAAGGCATCGACGGGGATTTCTTTTTGAATAGAACCGGAAGTGCCAATCCTGACGATTTTTAGTGAGGTGAGATTTTGTTTGATTTCCCTGCTTTTTAGGTCGATGTTTACAAGTGCATCGAGCTCGTTGAGAACAATGTCGATGTTGTCGGTCCCGATTCCTGTAGAAATTACCGTGATGCGTTTACCATTGTACGTTCCGGTTTGTGTGTGGAACTCCCTTTTTTGGATTTTAAATTCCACATTATCAAAATATTTTGTCACGGCACTTACCCTGTCTTGGTCACCTACAGTAATGACGGTTTCCGCAAGGTGCTCCGGTCTTAAATTTAAATGGTAAACACTCCCATCGGGATTGAGTATAAGTTCTGATTCTTTTATAGGCATTGTACGGTCTGAATTAATCTGTTGTTTGATGTACTGTAATGATATTCGTTTTTTCGAACACCTCCATAAGCCATTTTACTATCAAATTCATTGGCAAAATTATGGTGTCCGAAAAGTGCTTCGTGGCCTTTTCTACTCAATGTGAGCGTACTTCCACTTTCGTCAAAAAAAATGGACAACTTATCTATGATGCGAATAAACTGCAAATCGGTATAGCCATAATATCCCTGATAGTTTAGGGCGTAGCCAAGAAGATGTTTTCTGGATTTAATTGGGTATTTTTTGATAATGTTCAAAATGTTGTTTTCTAAAATGGTAAGCCCGGTTTTTGCTTCGGGAAACCGTCGCAAATGGGCTTTGAGGCAATTGCTCAAATACGGAAAAGACGATTTCTGACCAATGGATTGCCTGAAGAGATTGTGATCTTTGCCGCAATATGTTTTCCAAAGCGATGCCATGAGTTCTATATCGTCTTCTGATAAAGGTATCCTATTGTCGTAATGCCTTTGCAGTTGTCGGGGCGTGAGTTCGGCCAGCCCCTTAAGTTCCTTTTCGCCTTTTATCCTTCCACTGCAAACCAGGTAGAGTGGGAGTTTGTTGTTTTTTTGTCGGATCAGACTGATTACTGCTATCAGATTGATGTGGCAAAAAAGGTCATACTCAAACCATAATATGATTTCTGAATGTTGCCCTGAATCGTTAAGTATGGCGATTTCTTCCCTAAATTCCCGTTCATTGATTTCGATGTCGTAAAAATCAAGGAAAAAACGCTTGCGCTTGTCAAAAAACTCGTCAGAATCAATCCTTTCGGCTGTTGGCCCCTCACAGAGCATTTCCTGCCAAGTGAGCATATCGCCAGTATAGTCGAGTTCTTTCAAATAATTTGTCAAACTGTACCCATTGGTAATATGAAGTGTCCTTTTTGCCATTAGCCACCAACACGTTTTACAGTAAACCCTTTATCTTTCAACATTTGCATGATCTGGTCGCGATAATCGCCCTGAATGATAATGGTATCGTCCTTGAAGCTGCCTCCAACGCTCAATTTTGTCTTGAGCTCTTTTGTTAACTTACGAAAATCTTCGGTGGCCCCGTTATACCCTTCGAGTATGGTAACGGGTTTGCCTTTCCGTTTTTCGTATTTGCAAATGATAGGATCGTCCTGAATCCATATATCCCTAACGTCACCAGTGGGTTCGTCAGTTTGGGGAATATGCTCGGGAAACAACTTTTTGAGCTGGTCTTGCAGATCCATCCAAATGTTATTTTTTGATAAGGCCGAGATCGATCAATCTTTCGTGCAAAAACTCACCCGCGGTGATATCTTCAAATTGTTTAGGGTTTTCAGAATCGATGCAACTTTCCAATACGTCCAATTTCATTTCGCTCACCGGGTGCATAAAGAACGGAATGGAATACCGCGACGTTCCCCAAAGCTCTCTTGGCGGATTGACCACTTGGTGTATGGTTGATTTTAATTTGTTATTTGTATGTCTTGAAAGCATATCGCCCACGTTAATCATCAATTCATCGGGCTCGGCTATTGCGTCGATCCATTCGCCGTTATGGTTTTGCACCTGCAAACCCCTACCTTGAGCTCCCATCAATAAAGTAATAAGGTTGATGTCGCCGTGCGCTGCAGCCCTAACGGCATTCTTTGGTTCTTCGGTGATGGGCGGGTAGTGTATAGGTCGCAAAATTGAATTGCCGTTGTGGATGTATTTGTCAAAATATGTTTCTTCAAGACCTAAATGCAGTGCCAAAGCCCTCAATACATATTTTGCGGTTTTTTCGAGCATCCTGTAGGTTTCCTTACCTACTTTATTGAACTCCGGCAACTCTTCAACCACTACATTGTCAGGATATTCAGCAGCTCTTGCCGGATCGTCTTCAACATATTGACCAAAATGCCAAAATTCTTTTAGGTCGCCCTGCTTTTGTCCTTTGGCACTTTCCTTGCCAAACGACACATAACCGCGTTGGCCACCAATACCCGGTATTTCGTATTTTGTTTTTGTCTCTACAGGCAATGCGAAAAAGTTTCGGACTTCAGAATACAATTTTTCAACCAATGCATCATCAAGAAAGTGGCCTTTGAGTGCCACAAAACCGATTTCTTCATAAGCCTTTCCTATTTCATTGATGAATTTTTGCTTTTTTGATGGATCGTCAGATAGAAATTCACGAAGGTCCACACTTGGTATCTTGTTCATAATAATGTTGTTTTAAGATTAACGCTAACTACAAAAATAATGAAAATTCTTATACGAACGATCCATTTTGCCCATCTCAAAAAAAAAACTTCTTCATCTTGACAAACACATTTTTTAGCTACATTTGGACTTTGAAGCAAACCTATATTATAATATGCTAACATCAGCCAAAAAACACATAGTTTTCGACAAGAAAAACCTTGACGACAGGATTCTTCTTCAATTATACAAAAATATGCTTAAGCCGAGATTGATCGAAGAAAAAATGCTGATTCTTCTACGGCAGGGCAAAATATCCAAATGGTTTTCGGGTATTGGTCAAGAGGCTATATCTGTGGGAGTTACCATGGCGCTCCAAAATGATGAATACATACTCCCCATGCACCGCAACCTCGGCGTATTTACTGCGCGCAACATTCCTTTAAACCGCCTTTTCGGGCAATGGCAAGGCAAGGCAAGTGGTTTTACCAAAGGCCGCGACCGATCGTTCCATTTTGGAACTCAGGAATACCACATTGTAGGGATGATTTCGCACTTGGGACCTCAAATGGGCGTGGCTGACGGCATAGCTCTGGCAAGCAATCTAAAAAGAAAAGGGCAGGTCACTGCCGTTTTTACGGGCGAAGGCGGTACCAGCGAAGGTGATTTTCATGAAGCTCTCAACGTTGCCTCGGTATGGCAACTTCCTGTAATCTTCTGTATTGAGAACAATGGCTACGGACTTTCTACTCCCACGCGAGAACAGTACAATTGCAAAGACCTTGCAGATAGGGGAAGAGGTTACGGGATGGATTCCTTTATATTGGATGGCAACAACATCGTTGAAGTATATACCAAGATGCTAAAACTTGCAGAAAGTATTCGAAAGCGTCCTAGACCCATTTTGGTAGAGTTTAAAACGTTTAGGCGACGTGGCCACGAAGAGGCGAGCGGCACCAAATATGTTCCTGCAGATCTCATGGCACATTGGGAAGCTAAAGATCCGATAAACAATTTCAAGGAGTATCTTATTGAACAGAAGATTCTGGACAGCTTGAAAGATGAGGAAATGCACGAAGAAATAAAAGCTGAAATTGAGGAAGGGCTTAAGCTTGCCTTTGAAGAAGAACCCATAGTTCCTAATGAAAGTGTTGAATTAAATGATGTTTATAAACATTTTGATTATAAAGAAGTTGCTCCAAATTCAAACACAGAAGACATTCGTTTTATTGACGCCATTTCGCAAGGATTGAAACAGTCCATGCAGCGACATAAAGATCTCGTTATCATGGGACAGGACATCGCCGAATATGGTGGCGTTTTTAAAATTACCGAAGGCTTTGTGGAAGCATTTGGAGCAGAAAGGGTACGAAACACACCCATCTGTGAATCTGCCATCATTGAAACGGCCATGGGACTTTCCATTGCCGGGATGAAAGCTGTTGTGGAAATGCAGTTTGCTGATTTTGTGAGTTCAGGTTTCAACCCTATAGTCAATTATTTAGCAAAATCGCATTATCGCTGGAGCGAAAAAGCCGATGTTGTGGTCAGGATGCCCTGTGGAGCTGGTGTTGCCGCCGGTCCTTTCCATTCGCAGACCAACGAAGCTTGGTTTACCAAAACGCCCGGACTAAAAGTTGCTTACCCTGCATTTCCTTATGATGCAAAAGGCTTGTTGGCCACGGCTATAAACGATCCCAACCCTGTGCTGTTTTTTGAACACAAGGCCTTGTACAGAACCGTTCGCCAAGATGTGCCAAAGGATTACTACACCATTCCTTTTGGGAAAGCCTCACTAGTTAAAACCGGAAATCAAATCACAATCATATCTTATGGGGCTGGTGTGCACTGGGCTTTGGAAACCCTGGACAAAAATCCGGATATAAACGCCGATCTCATAGACTTGCGTACTTTGCAACCTTTGGACACAGAGTCCATCTTTGCATCCGTACGAAAAACGGGCAGAGCCATCATTCTTCAAGAAGATTCACTTTTTGGCAGTATAAGCAGTGATATCTCGTCATTGATTATGGAACATTGTTTTGAGCAACTCGACGCTCCTGTAAAAAGGGTTGCAAGTATGGAAACCCCAATACCGTTTATCAATCAGTTGGAAAACCAATATCTTGCCAAAAACAAGTTCGAATCGGCATTGCGGGAAGTATTGGCATATTGATGCAAAAAAAACCGATATGCTACTCCATATCGGTTTTCATTCCCTGTTGGTTCGCTTTTTGATGGAGGATCTATGATCGGCTCGCGACTCTTGAAGTGTGGAGATCGTCATAATACCCGTTTGGGTCGTTGATGATTTTGGCTAAAGTTTTCATTTTTGTATTATTTGATTGATGTTTTGTGGTTAGCTCGCAAAGGTCAGCTCACATAGCGTCTTTTGCTGTTCCATATTTCACTTTTGGTGTTGTGGAAAGATCCGGTTCTTCTGATGTTGTTAAAAGTTTTCATGGTTTTGGTTTTTTAATTTTTAATGACTGATTTTACACAATAGACGAGCAAATCCCATTTGTGTTACACTACTTGGTATAACAAGGTAACTTTTTAACGTTATTTTATGATTTTCAGCATTATAAATAATGGTTTCAATATGTTTTATGTCATTTTGACTTGTTTAAACAGTTAAATGCAATTTTAGTATAGAAAGTATTTATGTTGGATCACGGACAGGACGGATTCGAAATACATAAACAAAATAGATATGTATATAATAAGATGGTGAAGCTTAAAGAAAGGGGAGGAATAAAAATAGAAATTAAGTATGGCTTGTACCTCAAATGATACATTCTCATAAAAAAAAAGCCCCATAACATTGCGTTACAGGGCTTAATAAAAATAGATTACAGATTAATTTTTAACAATTTTGATAGTTTGTTCTTTGTTTTCTGAAAAGATTTTGACGTTGTATATACCACCATCGAGTTCAGCCACATTTAATCTTGCCATAGGTTCGTTGATGGATTTTGACAGAACCATCTGCCCCAACATATTGTACATTTCGATTCTGGATATCGAAAACTGGCCACTAGAAATGTTCAAAACATCAACAACTGGGTTAGGGAAATAGTTTACGCTCGACGCATGAAAATCATCGATACCAGCTGTATCGGGAGTAAATGAAAAATTGGTGATAGTTCCAATTCCAGGGCCAAATTCGCCATCTTCGGTATATGCAGAAATTGCCAAGGTTTGACCTGCATCTAATACCTGCGACCATGTACCAGACTCGCCAGAAGTATCGGACAACATGGTCCATTGGGAAGCTTGGTCGCCATAATTGTTGTTGGCAAAAGAATTGCCATTCTCTCCAACCAAAATGTAGAGACCATCATATCCAGGATCGTCATCAGAAGCATACGACCAATCAAAAGACACGGTTCCTCCTTGAGAAAGTGTCCACTCAACACCATTGAAATAATTCAAAACAGTGTTGTTTGACTGTCCAAGATCTGTAGATATCAAGGTAAGCGTTGCGTTGTTACCCGAAAAATACACTATGCCGTCGTTGGCAAAAGGAGTGCTTGGAACATCTTCAATTTCAACTGTTCCGTTCTGATAATACGTTATATCAGAAGGAGAAAATGGTGTTGCAAATTGCGCATTTGTAGTATAAGCTACCAAAAACAATAAAGTAAGGGAAAGTAATTTTTTTGTCATTTGTTCTAAAAATTAAAGATTATTAAAAGCAAATATACGGATTTATACTATTAAAAATAGATAATATTTTTGATACCAATTACCAAATAACACTATGCACAACTATTTATAAAATCTTTTCAACAAGAAACCTTACAAACCCTTATAATATCTTAATTTTGTGCGAATTTTTGCAAGCAATCCCACTTTATGCCCAATCCGGTCCAAATAGAAAACGAGCAAATCAATAAAAAAAGCCTCTACGACTATCAGTTGGCCGACCTTAACCGGATTTTTGATGTATTTGACAGTACACCGGGCAACTTCAATCTGCTTTACCAGTTGCCGACAGGAGGAGGGAAGACCGTAGTTTTTTCTGAAATCGTAAGAAGGTACATACAAAATTCCGGAAAAAAAGTAGTTATTCTCACGCACCGCATCGAGTTGTGCAAGCAAACTTCAAAGATGCTCACAAGCTTTGGGGTAAACAACAAGGTAATCAACAGCAAGGTCAAGGATCTTCCAGATCAAGACCAGTACAGTTGTTTTGTGGCAATGGTTGAAACCCTAAACAATCGGTTGAACGACCAAAAGCTAAAGCTCGAAGATATTGGCCTGGTTATCATTGACGAGGCGCATTACAATTCGTTTAGGAAACTGTTCAAATTTTTTGGTCAATGTAGGATACTTGGGGTTACTGCAACGCCATTGAGCAGCAACATCAAGCTGCCTATGAAGGACAACTACCAAAAACTTATCGTGGGCGACGACATTTCTACACTGATTAAGAACGGTTTTTTGGCGAAGGCAGAAATACACCATTATGACGTGGCGCTCAACACATTGAAAGTTGGCATCAACGGTGATTATACCGTAAAATCTTCCGAGGCCCTGTACACCAATGTGCACATGCTCGGCAAGCTCCTATTTGCCTACGAAGAGATTTCAAAAGGTAAAAAAACCCTGATTTTCAACAACGGCATCAACACCTCAAAAGAAGTTTACCATATCTTCAAAAAAGCAGGCTACAATATTCGCCATCTCGACAACACGGCATCCAAACAGGAACGTAAGGACATCCTCAAATGGTTCAAAAACACACAGGACGGCATTTTGACTTCCGTTAGTATTCTGACCACCGGGTTCGATGAACCAACTGTGGAATCCGTGATACTGAACAGGGCCACTCGGTCGTTGACGTTGTATTTTCAAATGATAGGTCGCGGCTCACGGCTTTTGGAGCACAAACGTCAGTTTTTGGTCGTCGATCTGGGCAACAATATGGCGCGTTTTGGCCCATGGGACCAGTCTGTAGATTGGCAACATATTTTTAAGTACCCCGATATGTACATTGACAATTTGCGCAACGATGAAGACATTGAGCGGGATTTTGTATATACCATGCCGGAATCTTTGAGAAACCGGTTTGCAAAGTCAAAAAATTTGGATTTTGACATGAAGGCCGCCTATAGCGAAGCATTGCAAAAAGGGCTCAAATCCATTACGGCACTAGAACGCTCCATCGACCAGCACTCAACAATCTGTGTTGAAAACAGCGACACCATTCAGGAGGCACGCGCCATGATACAGCTTTTACAGGACGATATCCATTACCGCATAAAGCAATATGCTCAATGTATCATCAATTGCACCGACAACTATAAGGACTGGCTTGTAGAAGAATACAACAGAAAGCTACGGATAAGCTTCAACGGAAAATTTTAACATTCCGTTTAAAATTTGGGCAATCAATTTTCGTTAGTTTAGCCATTGGGTACGATTTTTGTAAAAACGTTCGCAGCACAACCATTTCCCATTATGATCAGAATCGTTTCATTGCTATGTTTCCTTACCGCATTTTCGGTAAATGCCCAGGTGGACGACAGTTCGGCCACGATAGCCATTCCTGCCGAAGACAGTACCGATGTAGCACCGGTATCACCACTGGATTTGCCCGAAATAAAGCCGAGCCTAACCAACAAAACCGATAATTACAGCGGTATTCCCGTAAAAAACAGGGTAACGCTAAAACCGTCCGAAAAAGAATTTTCGATGATGGAGGAGAACACGCTCATGAATCCGGGTGAGATTTTTGAAAAACGACTGACAAAAAAGAAGGAAAGCGAGATCAAGAAGGAATATATGGTTGATCAGTACTTTGGGGATTATAAGATAGGTGGAGAGTTTGCCAATATCATCTGCCGTGACCACGAATATCCTGACGGCGATCGAGTAAGGATTTTGGTTAACGATGAAGTCGTAATTGCGGACCTGACATTGACAGAAAATTTCAAAAGTTTCAATGTCCCTTTGCAAACAGGCATCAACAAAATCACCTTTTTGGCACTCAACCAAGGCGAATCAGGCCCAAACACGGCAGAGTTTCACGTTTATGACGATAAAAAAACGCTCGTTTCTGCCAAGCGGTGGAACCTTCTTACAGGCGTCAAAGCTGAAATTGTCTTAATCAAAGAATAACAGTGCACATAAGCCCTTTAATCAAGCCAACGGAAAAAACGGTCCGGTGGGTACAGCGTGCAAGTTTAAAGTTTTGACACAATTTTCGATAACTTCTACCGAAACCACTTTGTCTGTATGTACCACAAAAGTAACCGGGTTTTGGGTTTCATAAAACTGCACGTCCTTGACACCATCCAATTGAAGCAGCGCTTCTCGAATGTTTGCAATTTCGTTAGGGTTTTTGGCATCGGTAGTAAATTTTCTTCCGTGATCGCCGGGAATTACATGTTCAGAAATAAAGGTCATAATGTGTTGATAGTTTAAATGATATTAAAATTAACCAATCTATTGTAGTTTGGCAATAATTTTCACATAAAATTAATTTCATGGCAATATAGTTTATTACCTTTGTGATTACTCTGACATTAGAGCCTTTGCTCCATTAACAAACACTTCATGAAACAAGCTGCACATCCGAAGGTCGTGATCATTGGCGCAGGTTTTGGAGGTATCGAGATTGCCAAATCATTGAGAAACCTGCCTTTTGAAGTGCTTTTGATCGACAAGCACAACTATCACAATTTTCAACCGTTGATGTACCAGATTGCAACAGGAGGGCTTGAACCCGACAGTATTGCATATCCGGTAAGACGGATTTTTCGGGATCATAAAAATATCAGCTTCCGAATGGCCAAGGTGGAAAGGGTAGAGGTGGAAACACAAATTCTGCACACGTCCATTGGGAATATCGGCTATGATTATTTGGTCATCGCTACCGGAAGTACCAATAATTACTTCAACTTTGAGCCGATAAAGAACAAACTCCTTACACTCAAATCGATACCTGATGCACTGAACATTAGGAGTTATATATACCAAAACCTTGAAAAAGCGCTCGCGCACCAAAACGAAGGCAATATAGATGCCCTGATGAACGTTGCGATTGTTGGTGGCGGACCGGCAGGAATTGAGTTGGCAGGAGCACTCGCAGAAATGAAACATTTTGTTCTGCCCAAGGATTTTCCCGATCTGGATCTTGGCAAAATGCAAATACACCTCTATGAAGCTTCGCCGGAACTGTTGAGTGCCATGTCTAAACAAGCAAGTAAAAAAACACTCGATTACCTGAAAAAATTAGGCGTGGAAGTTTTTTTGAACGCACGAGTGGCTTCTTATGACGGTTCTGTACTCGTTACGGCCGACAGTACTGAATTTATAACCGATACCGTAATATGGACGGCCGGCGTTAAGGCCGCACCAATAGACGGACTTCCAAAAGATGCCATAATCGCCGGAAACCGTATTTTGGTAGATTCTTACAATGCCGTTAAAAACACCAAAAACATATTTGCCATTGGCGATGTCGCTGCCTGCGTGACCGATGTGGATCCAAGAGGATTGCCTATGTTGGCACCGGTAGCACAACAACAAGCCAGGCATTTAAAGAAAAATCTGCTCCGTTGTACTCAAGGAAAATCCATGGTACCTTTCAGGTATCGCAATAAAGGTGTCATGGCAACCATAGGTAGAAAAAAAGCCGTTGTGGATTTACCCAATATACGGTTTCAAGGAACATTTGCATGGCTTGTGTGGATGTTTGTGCACATAATGTCGCTCGTTGGTTTTCGTAATAGATTGGTAGCATTTTTTGATTGGATGTCCAATTATTTTAGTTATGACAAGCCCTTGGGACTCATCATTCGACCTTATAAACGTAAAGACTGATCTTGTTTTGGAATAGGAATATAGGGAGTAAGCTCAATTATTCTATTTTACATAATATAAATTATAGAACAATTATCATTATATTTGAAAAAATACATAACAGAAAAGTTTGCACGACTCCCCATAGCTATCGGGATTGGACCGGACATATTTATTTGGCTGCATAGAACATTTATTGGCATTTGCAAATGGCATAAAGACTTCAACTCTTGATACAATAATAAAGTTTCACTATAAAACTCTTGAATTTGGTGAAGTTAATTTCCTATATAAGTGAGGACTCGTGCCTTTGAGATTTTTAAAGGTGCGGTTAAAATGGCCCAGACTTTCAAAACCATTGTCAAATGCTATTTGGTGTATTGGCAGATCCGAGCATAGCAATTGCAGACAAACATTCTCGATCCTGGATTTGTTGAGAAACGTCACAAACGAATGTCCGGTCGATTTTTTGAACCAACGGCAAAACGATTGCGGAACCATTTTTGTAAAATCTGCCATGTGTTCCACAGTAAGTCTTTTGTGCAGGTTTTCTAAAATATAGGTGTTGGTTTTGGAGATTTTTGTTAGGTCGTTCGCATTTTCGGTATTGTATGAAAATGTTTCACTGGCAAGTTGTGAAAATTCGCAGTCAGATGCCTGCAACTCATTGATCAAATGGATTAAAGCACCTATCCGTTCAATTGCAGGAAGTGTTTCAAACTCCAATAACTGTGCTACAACAGAAATACTCGGATTTGCAAAATGATAACCTCGGTTGGCATTGGACAGGTATTTGACAAGATCACCGCACTCCGGAAAATGTACAAAAAAAGCTAACGGAAACTGAATGACAATAGCGCGCTGCCCATTCGTGCTTTCATGATCGTTCGAAACCCAATGGTGCGGCAAGTTGGCGCCAATAAGTACCAAATCGCCTTCATAATACGGCATGATACTATCACCCACAAATCGTGTGCCCCTGCCTCGCTGTATATAAGTGAGCTCTATCTCCGGATGGTAGTGCCAGTAGGGCTTGTAGCTTGACTCTTCCCTGACAAAAAAATGCAGGGACTTCTCTCCTTTCTTCAAACCGATATCTTCAATGACAGCGTTCAATATTAGCTTCTTTTAACAATAATATCAACACAAAAATACATATTATGTTTAAATATGCATGGTTTTGGTTAAAATAGAGAAAAGATCTCACAATTTGTCGCAGTAATTTTGTAACTTGATTTTTAAATTTTCCAAACACATGAAAGATTTGTCCATACTTAATGAAACCTATCCCCTGACACAAGATCAGATCGATTTTTATCGTGAAAACCGCTACATCAAACTCCGAAACGTTTTGGATGAAGATACATTGGCACATTTCAACAAAGTTATTTCTGACAGGGTCGATGCCATGAACACGGTTAACACGCCTTTGGAAGAGCGTTCCACTTACGGAAAGGCCTTTTTGCAGCTTTTTAACCTTTGGACAAAAGACGAAGAAGTAAAAAAATTGGTGTTCAGCAAACGTTTGGCAAAATTGGCCACCGATCTAATGGAAGTTGAAGGCGTACGGCTCTATCATGACCAAGCTCTTTTTAAGGAAGCAGGCGGCGGTATTACGCCTTGGCATGCCGATCAATATTATTGGCCGCTCGAAACCGATAAGACCATCACTGCTTGGATGCCATTGCAGGCCACACCTTTGGAAATGGGTCCTTTGGAATTTAGTGCGGCGAGCCACCAGATTGTAGAAGGCCGCGACCTATCGATCAGTGACGAAAGCGAAGTAGCTATTCAGAAACGCCTAAAAGTCACAGATTTTAAACATGTTATTGAACCATTTGATGCTGGAGAGATAAGTTTCCACTCTGGATGGGTGTTTCATCGTGCCGGTGCAAATTCTACCAACGATGTCCGAAAGGTAATGACCGTTATATACATGGACAAAACAATGCGATTGAAAACGCCCGATAACGACGGCCAGAAAAATGATTGGGAAACTTGGTGCCCAGGAGCTAAAATAGGTGAAGTTATCGACTCACCCATAAACCCTGTACTGTATTGAAAAACACCAATCAAAACATAAAATTCCTCTATCCGTTTTGGGGAAGTGAATCTCAAGATCCAGAAAAGTTTCTGGATTTTGCTATTGAACATGGTTTTGACGGTGCAGAAATCAATATTCCGGAAGGTGCAGAAAATCGCTTTAGGGAAGCCATTGATGCCATCAAAGAAAAACATTCCGGCTTTTTGATTGTGCTCCAGCAAGTTGCCGATGTAAAAAACGAGAGTGTTCAGGACTATACCGATCGGATTATGGAGCGATTGGATCAAATGGAGAAGTTTCGTCCTGATTTTATAAATTCACACACAGGAAAAGACCATTTTTCTTTTTCTGATAATTGCAAAATCATAGAGGCCATCGAAAATTTTTCAATGCAATCTCAAATCCCTGTTTACCATGAGATACATCGGGGGCGTTTTTCGTTTCATCTGGCCACTACCCTACCATATTTGAGACAATTTCCTGAAATAAAGTTAATTGGAGACCTGTCCCATTGGTGTGTCGTTTCTGAAAGTCTTTTACAAGATCAGGAACATCTATTAAAATTGGTGTTTCCACACATACGGCATTTGCACGCAAGGATTGGTTTTGAACAGGCACCACAGGTCAATAATCCCTTTGCTCCAGAATGGGAACTCCAACTCAAGAAATATACAAATTGGTGGCAGCAAATCATAGATGTTCACGGTGGTAAAATGAGCATTACCCCAGAGTTTGGACCGTCGCCATACATGCCCCAAATGCCGTTTACCACAGAACCATTGGCCAACCAACAGGAACTGAACCTAAAAATGAAATCCTTTTTACAAAAAAAATTAAAATATTGATATGAAAGCTATTACAATTACAATCGCATTAACACTTTGTTTGTTCAATTGCAAAAGTTTGGATTCACATACCGAAATAATTACCAAACCCACTTCATCCATCAATTGGAACAACGAAGTGATATACCACGTGATGCCACGAAGTTTTTACGATTCCAATGGCGATTTGCACGGAGACCTCAATGGTTTTGTAGAAAAGCTGGACTATCTTAAAGAATTGGGCGTGACCACTATTTTGTTTACACCACTCTATGAATCAGGATTTTACCACAATTACTTCCCCACTGATTATTATGCTATAGATCCTGAATATGGCACAAAAGAAGATTATATCAATTTTGTAAAAGCAGTCCATAAAAAAGGGTTGAAGTTTATAATGGACATGGAAACCCAATATGCACAGGGTGAGCATATTTGGTTTGCTGATTCTTACAAAAACCCACAATCGGTATATTCCGATTTTGTATATTACAGTGATTCGTTGAACGTCTATCCCGAACAGATTTTTATGGAAAGTCGCTCTCCCCTTTTCGGTTTCAAGACCTGGCCAAACGATAGAGCTTATAATATTGTCATTTTAGATCTGAATAAACCAAAGGTAAAGAGCTGGATGAAAGATTTTTATACCTATTGGGTCGATCCAAACGGCGATGGCAATTTTGATGACGGGGTGGACGGTTTCAGGATAGACCACATCATGGACGACCTTGACTACAAAGGCATCATTACCAATATGTACCAAGATTTTTGGAAGCCCATTTTTGAGGCCTGTAAAGCTATAAACCCTAATATTTTTGTACTTGGCGAGCAATCCAACTGGGCCGATACAGGTGAGCAAATGGTTAAACAGAGCGGTGCCGATGCAGCGTTCAATTTTGGATTGAAGTTTGCCATCTCCAATGAAGAAAAAACTATGGACATGTTCTCAAGTGCCGACAAAAAGGAAACGTCCATCGATCCACAGCAAATCCATAAGGTGGTGCAAGAAACGATGGATACCTTTAACAATGGTACCTATTCTGTGACCTTCTTGGAAAACCATGATACTGCCAGATATGCCACTGTGGTACAGGAGCACGATGGTCTGAAACGCATTGGAGCAATTTTGAACCTTTTCCTCCCTGGCTTGCCTTCTATCTATTATGGACAGGAACTCGGGGTCACGGGCCGCATTGTCGATTGGGGCTCCGATACCAATCACTTGCCGTTGCGCGAGGCTTTCCCTTGGACAGATAACCCTGAAGATGAAGGCATTGCTTTGTTTTATAAAAATACCGGTGAGTGGTGGGACATATCTTTCTGGCAAACCGATGCCATAAAACAATTGGCGCTTACCAACCAAAAAGCAGACAAAAATTCATTGTGGCACCACTACAAAAAGTTGTTGGACATCCGAAAAACCCACGAGGCGTTTAGGCTTGGGGATTATGCGCCACTATTGACAGACGTTAACGGAGTTTTGGCTTTTGAACGCAAGACAGACAATGAAACTGTTGCCGTTTTGGTAAACCTAACCGGAGAATCCATTGTTGTTCCAAGATTTAATATAGATGATTGGCAGGGCGAAACCCTATATGGTAAGATCAAGACCAATGCTTCCAAAAGCCTGGTTTTGGATCCGTATGGGTATTTGGTGTTGAAAAAATAAAACTGTCTCAACACCTCTTTTGTCTTCACTATTCATTTTTAGGATCAATTCAACATCTTATTTTAGCATTATAAGATTCTGAACCTGATAATTATTCGGAAAGAATGACAAACTATGACGTGTTGAGACAGTTTCTGTTGTCTTTAATATTGATTTGAAATTTATTGCATTATATCGCTGTTCAAAACGATATTGTTTACGGCCACGAACATCGATTCCTTTTTGTCAAGTTTTAGGATGCTGTTTTCCAAACCTTTCTTGGCCAATCGCTTACGGCAGTGTTTGCTCAAAAACGGATCGTTGTCAAATAGCAATGCTTCTAATGCTTTTTCTTCCTTTCCAGGTGCTTTCACCATCGTATGGATGTGCTTTAGCTCTCTGTTGTTCAAGTAATTCCCGGGAACAAACGTGTAAAAGGCATAGTTGCCATTGGCATCGGTTTTAACCCAACCCCTGTGGCGCACATAGCGTTTGCCGTTTTCACGTTTTAGATCGTACAGACCATTTTCATCTGGTTGGAACATATAGAGTATAACATCCGAAGCAGGTGTAACGCCGTCATTTTCATAAACGGTACCGGTTATCATCAATTTTTCTTTTTTTATCTCAAAATCAGGAATGGTATCGGAGCTGTTAAGGGTTTCCTCAATATAATCGTTGAATGCAGAAGTTTGCGAAAACAAAGATTGGACGGGTGCCATGCAGCCGATGACAAGCACTAAAGTGAATAGTTTTTTCATGAGATTTGGTGTTTTGTTAGGATAAAATTAACCCAACATGCCAACGGCCACATAAAAACTATATGAACGCTAAAATTTTACGATGAAATGATCGGCGCTGTATAAAAAAACCGATGAAATGATCAGTTGCCAATAAACCGTCTGAAAATGACCAAGGTCTTTTTGGCATTGATAAAATACACGCCCGTCAACAACACCAATGCCGCAACGACAGACTGGAATGTGATCTGCTCATTAAGAAAATACCAGCCCAATATGAGTGCGATTATGGGATTGATATAGGTAGAGGTCGCCACTTTTTCGGGCGATACGAAGCGTAAGAGATAATTGAATGCCGTAAATGCTACGATGCTTCCAAAAACAATCAGGATGAACATGGACCACGCAACATCCGGGCTCCAACTGTTTGGCAAAGTCCAGGGCTCACCAATTCCCAAGCTTGCAACCAAAAGCATACCACCTCCTATAAGCATCTGATAGCCTGTATTGATAAAAAAATTGTCGGGCAGGTCGGCCGTCCCGACAAAAATACTGCTGGATGCCCAACTTATCATACAGGCAAAAATCATCAACATTCCCACAACAGAACCTTCTTTGCTTATGATTTGGCTTTGGCTCACCAATAGGTAAATACCCACAAAGCCCAAAAGTACGCCCACCAAAGACATGGGCCTGATTCTTTTCCCTTGGAAAATCCGCATAAGTATCAACACAATCAATGGTTGTGCCGATATTTCCAATGCCGCAAAACCGCTGTCAACATATTTGAGTGCCCAAACCATCACGCCATTTCCAAATGCCAAAAACAGAAATCCCGCTATGGCAGTATTCACAAATTGTTTTTTAGAAATCTTTAAGGAAAGTCCCATCAACTTTGCAATCACGAAAATAAGCGTTCCCGCGGTCAAGAAGCGGACGGAAGCAAGCATAAACGGCGGTAGCTCTCTAACGGCAATTTTGTTGAGCAAATATGTTGAACCCCAAATGACATAAATCGAGAAAAACGAAATGACAACAAGGGCGGTCTTGCGAGGTAAACTGGTTGGTTTCATATTGTTGGCGAAGGTAGTGATTAACCACAAAACCAAACATTCTTTTAACTATTTAATAAGACAACATGTAAGGTTATAAAATAAAATTGTCCTAAAAAAATCCTTATCATAAAAACTGCCGTATATATTCAAAACTATAAACCCAATAAATTATGAGAAAAATTTCAATAGCGCTTTTGGCGGTAGTCGTAATGAGTTCCTGTGTATCAAAAAAGAAATATGTGGCGTTAGAACATGAAAACGGCCAACTAAAAAGTGAACTGACCAAGACCAAAGTCGAAAAAGAAGATCTCGAAGCAAAATTTAGCGCCATTCAGGCAAGAGTGGATCAGTATAACCAGAAAATAAATTCACTGACTGCAGAGAGCGATGCAAAAATGGTAAATGTCGATGGCACCGTGATTTCCGAAAATTCAAAAAAAGCCATGCGAGAAACCCTAAAAAAAGTACCGCCGGCCTATTTTGTGAACGTCAAAACCCTAAAGGATTCCATGAACCTTGCCGTTTCATACAACTTGAAAAACTCGATAGACACCTCCAACCTCCAAGAAGATGAGGATATTGCAGTTAATATACAGGAAACCGTCGTGATGATTTCCATTTCTGACAAGATGCTCTTTGAATCTGCAAGCTATAAAGTGAGCAACAAAGCCAATAATATTTTGCAAAAACTAGCCGATGTCATCAATTCAGAACCAAGCATTGAAGTTATGGTGGAAGGTCATACCGACTCGCAGAGCATCAACAACGCAAAAGTTGCCGACAACTGGGACTTGAGCGTACTGAGAGCTACATCAGTAGTGAGAAAACTACAAAAAGACTACAATGTTGCACCAGAAAAAATGATTGCCGCAGGTAGAAGTTTTTACCATCCTGTTGCCGAAAACGACACCAAAGAAAACAGAGCTGCCAACAGAAGAACACGCATCATAATCCTTCCAGATATTGACAAATTCTTTGCAATGATGAGTTCAAATCAATAATTTCATTAATTGATTAATCCGAGAAAGGACCGCATGATAAAAGCGGTCTTTTTTTGTGCTGCAATATTTTGGATATAAAATTTAGCTACCTTCACATAAAAATTTTCAACTTGAAAAACGAAAAGCCCCTCAATAAAAAGTTTCTCTTCATATCTCGGTGGGGCGAGATACTGGACATAGCCCATACGGTTCAAAATGAAGGCAATGAAGTCAAACTCTATATAGAAGACAAAGGCTCGCACGAGATAGGTACAGGCTTTGTAAAAAAAATAAGAGAGTGGAAAAAACATACAGAATGGGCCGACATCATCATATTTGATTATACCGGTTATGGCGATGTGTGCTCAAAACTCCGCAATTCAGGAAAACTCGTACTTGGAGGCACGGACTATACCGATACTTTGGAACTCGACAGGGGCTTTGGCCAAAGCGAACTGAAAAAACACAAGATCAAAACATTGCCCTATAAAGAATTTAGCAACTTTGCTGAAGCAATCGCTTATGTACAGGCCAATCCCGATGCCTATGTCATAAAACCATCGGGGGAAACCCAAGAATTGAAGCAATTGTTATTTGTGGGCAACGACGATGAAGGTTTGGATGTTATCAGGGTACTTAAGGCATATGACAAATCTTGGGGTGGCAGCTTTGGCAATTTTCAATTGCAAAAAAAAGTTAAGGGCGTGGAAATATCGGTGGCTTCATTTTTTAATGGCAAAGAATTTTTAAAGCCAATCAACATTACCTTTGAACATAAAAAACTGTTTCCAAGAGAGCTCGGTGTTTCTACGGGCGAGATGGGAACGAGCATGTTCTGGATGCAAGAATCGCCCATATTTGAAGCCACTCTCAAAAAATTCGAGACTACATTGGCAAAACATGGGTTTGTCGGCCACATCGATATCAACTGTATCGTCAACGGAAACGGCATTTACCCGCTTGAATTTACATCGCGCTTCGGTTTTCCGCAGATTTTCATACAGCGTGCGGGCATCAATGAACCTATCGGAGAATTGTTTTATAAAATTGCACAGGGCAAGAATTTTAAAATCAATGTTAAAAAAGGGTTTCAGGTTGGGGCGTTCATTGTTGTCCCTCCATATCCTTATAATGACAAGAAGACATTTGAGCTGTTTTCAAAAGATGCCGTCGTGGTCTTCAAAAAAGACTCCAAAGAAGGCATTCACCCAATGCACTTAAAAAAAATCAACGATGAATGGCTCATTACCGGGGATACCGGTATTGCTTTGATGGTATCCGGTACAGGCCTGACCATGAAGGACGCCCAAAAAATGATGAACAACAGGATTGGAAACCTGATAGTCAATAATGGGTACTATAGAACAGACATTGGCGATCGCTGGTTTGTGGATTCTGATAAACTTTTTTCTTGGGGACTTTTATGAAAACCAACCACAACAATGCCTATAAGTTTAAAACAATACCAAAAAATGGCCAATCGCATACTTTTTTTGATCTGTTGCCTATCGATTGGCAAGCATCCATCGTTCCATTTTGGGATACATATAAAGAAACATCAACGCTTTATGTGATTGAAGCATACAACACGGTAATTGGTGGAGGCATTGTGTTTTCAAAATGTCCACCAGATGTGCAATATCTTGCTGATGAGGCGGCAAAATGGTTTTCCAATGGATATCTCTACATCGGTTTTTTGTGGATTTCTGAAGAAAAAAGGGGCAAAAACTTGGGGGCATTCTGGATTGATGAACTAAAAAGAACTTTACCAGGACAAAAATTCTGGCTGTTAATCGAGGAAAAAGGACTTCACGATTTCTATCAGAAAAATGGTTTCTCGATAGTATCGTCCTTTAGCACCCAGGGCCAAACCGAATGGCTCTACGCCTTTCATGGCAAATAATAAAATAAGCAAAAATCAAAAAAGGAGGTTAAAATTGACCATTTTTTAGATGGCAAGAGGTATTTTTGCACCCAAAACAACCATTATGCTATCACTTATCAATATTTTTAGGATCGTAGCCCTACTCGAAGGGATTTCATACATTTTATTACTTGGCATTGCCGTACCGATCAAATATCTTGCGGACAATCCCACTTATGTAAAACTTTTGGGCATGCCCCACGGTTTGCTCTTCATTGCCTATATCATCTTGGCCGTAATGGTAGGTTCAAAACTAAAATGGCCCAACAAGACCCTCTATGCAGTTTTGGCCGCTTCAGTGATTCCGTTCGGTACGTTCGTAGTGGATAAAAAATATCTGAAAACAGATATTCAATGAATGGATACGCGCATTTTTTTTGTGATTTTTTTACGGATCTCGGATTGCCGGATGGAGTAGTTACCTTTATGAATATGCTCTGCATGTTCATCATTTTGGCACTGCTCATCTATATTGCCGATTTCTTGACCAGGAAGATACTGCTCCGGGCTTTTACCAATTTTTCAAATCGCTCCAAAACCAAGTTTGATGATTTTTTGGTAAGCAATAAAGTTCCGAGAAACATCGCCCATTTGGTGCCATTGTTCCTCACCTTTCAGCTTTTTCCAATCGTTTTTTATGATTATCCGCAGTTTGAGAATTTTATCATCATATTGCTAAAAATATACGCAGTATTTCTATTTACCTGGATCTTCAGAAGCATCCTCAAAGCATTAGAATCTTATTTCAAAACCCTGCCCCGTCTCCAGGACAAGCCCATAGACAGTTACATCCAGGTCGTGATGCTCTTTGTCTGGGCCATTGGTTTTGGCTTGTGCTTTGTAATACTGACAGGCATTCCACTTTGGACGTTCTTTACCACGCTTGGTGCGGCATCTGCCATTTTGCTGTTAGTGTTCAAAGATACCATCCTCGGTTTGGTGGCCAGCATTTAGGTATCTATCAACGATTCTGTGCGCATTGGCGATTGGATCACCATGGACAAATATGGTGCCGATGGTACTGTCATCGAAATCAACCTTTCCACGGTCCAGGTCCAGAACTTTGACAAGACCATCACACACATTCCTACCTACGCCCTACTTTCGGATTCGTACAAAAACTGGCGTGGGATGCAAAATTCCGGCGGTAGGCGTATCAAAAGGTCTATATTGATAAAGGCCTCAAGCATCCATTATCTGTCTGATGAAGCCATCGAAAAACTGAAGGGAATCGAATCAATTAGGGAGTATCTGACCCAACGTCAAAATGACATCGAAACATACAACAAATCAAACAACGTCGATAAATCTTTGTTTATCAACGGCCGTAACATGACCAATTTTGGGGTTTACAGAAAGTACATTCTTACCTATGTCCAAAACCATTCGGGCATCAACAAAGACATGACGATTATGGTACGCCAGCTTGCACCTTCACCGCAAGGTATCCCACTCGAAATCTATGCATTTAGCAGTGACAAACGTTGGGAAAGCTATGAATATATCATGGCAGATATCTTTGACCATGCCTTGGCTGCCATTCCTTATTTTGATTTGGAACCTTTTGAGCTATCAACATTTTATCCCGATTCGAGTACTCTTTAGGGACACTATTGATCCAATCGGTCTTTAACGTATTCTATTTTCGTTTTGCCGTGAGCTTTGGGCTTTCCGTCCTCACCAAGATTGACCATAATGATATTATCGACCGTAAGTATGGTCTCTCGTGTCATCTTGTTTCTTGCTTCGCACTTAAGTGTTATGGATGTGTTGCCAAACTTAACAACGTCCATACCAATCTCAACGATATCGCCCTCCTTTGCAGAGCTCATAAAGTTGATTTCTGAAATGAATTTAGTAACGACCCTACGGTTTTCAAACTGGATAATGGTATATAGGGCGGCTTCCTCATCGATCCATGCCAAAAGTCTGCCACCGAACAAAGTGCCATTGGGGTTCAGGTCTTCGGGTTTGACCCATTTTCTTGTGTGAAATCTCATAATTTTCATTGTTGTTGTTCATCGTCAACGGGGATATTCAGGCTGCATACCCAAACGCTGGGATTGTCTTCAGTCCATTATATTTAATGGACAAGGATTTTGTCAAAGATACTTTATTTATAGTTAAAAGCTCATTAAGTTTATGAGTAATTATATCAATATGTGGTGGGGTTTCCGAACAATTTACCATGGCCCGTTTATAAGTGCCGCCACAAAACAATTCCATTTCCCAATATCCAAAAACCCATTGAGTTAAGCTTAAATAGTATCAATAAATCGTTTTCACGCTACCCGATTGTTGATAACCACGTTAACAACAATCAATTTGATTTGGTTTCCGAAAAGTCATAATAATTAATTTTAGAAAAAAACAAGAAGCCATGCCCATCAGAACTACAGTTTTGCTCAACATCCGCCCCGAAATAGCAGAAGCACTCTTGTCTGAAAACATGAGTGCGGAAGAACGGTTCCAGAACATCACGATACGCCCCATTCTCAAGCTGCAACACGAACTTTTGATTGATGTATTTAAAAATTATATCGCAAAGCACAAGAATGTCTTTTATGAACTATCTTTGCCCAAACAGTTGGACTATATAGAAAACGCCATACACAAAGACATGAAGTTCCGCAACTCCTTGAAAGGGATGATTATAGGGCAATTTACCATCGAAGAATATTCAGCATATACCCAAAATTCTTCTGCCCTAAACAAGCGCATCATGAACATGGTAAAGGCGAGTTTCATTGACCATTTGCAAGTATTTATGCCCAATTTGGCCAAAGCTATATGAAAATAAAACAAGATTTATTGCAGGCATGCATCGATTTTGCCGACAAACGCATCCAAAACTACAAGAACGAATTGGAACTCATCAAAGAATCCATTGAGAACAACGACAAAGCCGGTGATGACGATGACGATTCCGGAAATGGCAAGTTGCTCAATGACATGGAAAAGAACTTGCAACACTTGTTTGAAGCCAACAAGATACTTGACATCCTAAAAGGTATCAGCCCTAACGTGGTTTCGGACAAAGTTGGCCTGGGAAGTATCGTGAAAACTTCAGTCAATAATTTTTTTATTTCTGTGAGTGCCGGTAAGATTACGGCAGATGGCAGTGATTTTTTTGCTATCTCGGTCCACTCGCCCATCGGTGCATTGCTGCTCAACAAGAAAAAGGGCGACAAGGTGGAGTTCAATGGCAATGCCTTTACCATCACAGAAGTCATATGAGCGATACGCCGTTTAGGTCTGTGGTGAGCACTTCGCTCATATAGTCAAAAAAGGGACGCACAACCTTAAAGGAACTGTTGACATTTTCAAGAAACCCATCCGATAGGACTTCTTTGTCCAAGTAACTTTTTGTGAATATGTACTGTTTTTTACGGATAAGATCCATGGCGGGATGGATTTTTTCAAATCCCTTGGGAGCCGTTTTGAGCTCTTCGCCCACAAAACCTCCCCATATAGAACTGAACTTGCGGTCGGACAATATGCTTCTGATTTCGGTGTCATCCAACTCAAATTCTTTGCGTATGCGATGTAGGTCATCTGCATTGGGTTCCCAAAAACCAACTGCAACAAACGATTGCCCTTTTGGCTGGATATGAAGATAATAACCTCCCCTTAATTCTGGTTTTTTACGGTGAAACGACCCTCCAAAATGTGTTTTGTAAGGCGATTTGTCTTTTGAAAACCTGACATCTCTATAAATCCTGAACAGTTTGTGACTGTCTATATTGTCGTGCTTTTTAAGCATTTCAAACAAGTTGGCATATATGGATTTAACCTCTGCCTCTATTTTTTTGAACTCGCTTTTGTGAGCATTGAACCAATCTCTGTCGTTGTTATGGTCGAGGGTTTCCAAAAATGCCAATACGTCTGCCGAAATTGTATTTGCCATTATAGATTAGTTGAAAAATAGTTTATATAATTCATTGCTTCACAGCCATTTTTTTCGCTTGAAATACAACAACATCAAAATGAATATGACTGCCATGACCCCCAGTAATACGAAGTACGAATACCGGTAATGCAGTTCTGGCATATTATCAAAATTCATCCCATAAACACCTGCAATAAACGTCAATGGTATGAATATGGTTGCGATGATGGTCAGCACTTTCATCACCTCGTTCATCCGATTGCTGATGATGGATATGTGCATATCCATTAAGCTCCAGACCATTTCCCTGTACATTTCAATGGTTTCATTGACCTGAACGATATGATCGTAAAGATCTCGGATGTAATTGCGCGTTTTTACGTCAATGAATTCAGAATCAACCTTATCGAGATGGCTTATAACCTCTCGCATGGGCATTATGGCACGCCTGACCTTGATGATTTCCTTTTTATAATTTTGAATTTCGTTTGAAATATCATTTGAAGCCACGTTATCGAACACCGTATCTTCAAGCTCTTCAATCCTATCGCCAAATGCTTCAATTACTGACAGATAATTATCAACAACAGCATCAAGAATGGCATACATAAGGTAATCAGGGCCCAAATTGCGTGTCTTTCCACTACCGCTTGAAATGCGTTCACGGAGGTCATCAAACACATCGCCGTCAGCTTCCTGAAAAGTAATGACATAATCCTTGCCAACGACCATGCTCACGTGTTCAAAATTCGGGTCGTTGCCGTTTTCAAAGTAGAGCATTTTAAATACCAAAAAAAGGTAATTATCAAATTCGTCAAGCTTGGGCCTATGCTGCGTATTCCCGATATCTTCCAATGTCAGCGGATGGATGCCAAAATGTTTTCCGATTTTTTCAATTTCAGTTAAGTTGTTCAGGCCGTTCACATTAATCCACGTTACGGCATTTTTTTCTTTAAGGTTTAAAATCGCTTCGACACTTTTGGGTCTGTGAATATTGTACGACTTTGGGCCATAATCTATGACTTCAATCTGTGTGACCAAAATCTCCTTCTTGCCCCTGTACCTTATGGTACCGGGCGAAAAGTTCTTTGTCTTGTAATGTTTTTTTTGCCTTTTCTGTTTCATTTGGCAGTTCCCTTTATTGAAATCTTTAAAATTAATAAAACTTTCCCGGAATCTGGAAGCAATGTTACGGCGAAGCTTCATAAATGTTCAGAAATCGGATACTTATTAACATTAACGATTAATTAAGACTTTGCAGTTTGGTTTTTGAAGTATTTTTGGCTAATATGCATTTTAATTGTTTTTAAATAAATTCTTATGGGAAGACCAGCAACAAAACCAATAAAGTTCAGGGATGGATTTTATTTGGAGATTCGGAACAGAGGTGCTAACTCAGGGATAAAACTTCACAGAAATACCAAAGAGCAAATGCTCGAAACCATAAAAAGTTACGAACAGACCAAAGAAATCATCATTCTAGGGGAATCGAAGAATGGCAAGTGGGTAGAAAAGACACCCGTGATGCATGTTGTCGAAGATTAACTCTTCCAAAGAACTTTAGCAATAACAAAAACACTATTATTGAGGTCATTGCACATCATTATTGAGCAATGGCCTTTGTTTGGTTTGTGATTTTTAGGATACGGTCACACCAATCCGTTGTATTTTCTGATGAACCATTCAGCCGATAGGCTCAAAACAATTAAGAGCAACAGTAATTTCCAATCGATTAACGAAACGACTTCTTTTTTCGTTTTTTGGATGGGAACAAATCGCTCGTCGTCCAACAAATCCCTGGTCAAGGTTTGGGTACTACCCATAAGATAAGGTTTAGCCTTGCTGTCTTTCGCTACCGAAAAAAGTTTTACGGCATTGGCACTGTACATCTGGTGTTCCACATTGTATTCCAAGATCTTGAAACTACCCGATTTTGAAATGTTACCATTTTCGGCCGTAACATCAAAAGTGTAATCGCCTGCCGGGATACCTTTCAAATCAACTTCAAAACTCGAATTTTTGAGCACAAAGGGAATGGTCCTGGTTGCTTCGGAGTCTTTATCCTTGAGAATCATAAGAAGTGTTCCCGAAGGGTCAAATTCGTAATTTTTGTTGAAATACTGTGCCGATATCTTGACGTCTTCCGTACCGTTATAAAAAGATTCGTGCAAAACTGTCAAGCGTGTTTTCCGCTCATTAGATCCCAAATACTGAACCAATTTACCCACAAAGTTGTCGAATGCCCCAAAAGATTTGGTTTCTAAATAGGTTTGTGACCTCCAACGCCAAATCCCTTCGCCAAACAGTACAGCGCCACGTCTTGATCCATCTTCAAAGGTAGCCAGCAAAGGTTCATCCGTTATAAATCCGTTTACCGACTTAAAAAGCAATGTCTCATAAGCCGTAGAAAAGTCCGATTGTCCAAATTCCGATTCGATGGGTGGAAATGCTGCAAAATCCAGGTCTTCCACAATAAACGATGTATAATTATGGTTAAGTACCGGCTGGTATTCTTCGGTCTGGTTGGTTATTGCTTGCTTATAATACGATTGAAAGTTATTGAGCGAAGACCAATGGGTCTTCCTACCTGAAATCACAAAAATGTTCAGTCCGAGTTTGTCTGCTTCATCGAAAACAGGCTTAAAGTCACTATTGGGTTGGTACAAGATAGCTAATTGAAAATCAAGCGATCTATTATTAAATTCTTGTGGTTTTAAAATCGTGGCTTCACGTCTTTCATTGCTTTCAATCGCTTTCTTCAGAGCTCCTAAATCGGGATGAACCAAATTGGATACAATGGCGATATTTGTTTTTTGGTCGATAATTTCAACAGCGAAATTTTTGGTGTTATTTATCGTGTTCTTTTCATTTTCCAAAGGCACGATTTCGGCCAAAAAGGTTTTGACACCGGGGGTATTGGCAGGCAATACAAACTGGATTATTTCGGAGGCTTTGTTACCATCAAAATGCAATTCTTTTGCAAATACGACCGTATTTTCCGAATACACTTTCAGTTGCGTTGCAACCTTTTCGTTTCCTGTATAGCCTATTATGATCTCAACCGGAAACCGGTTTTTCAGGTATGCATATTTATTGACATTCAACTGTTGTATTCTCAAGTCTTTATACTGTACGGTATCTCCCAGGACTATCGGAAAAATTGGTTGTTTTATATTTTTTGACTCAAATTCATAGTCAGTTCCATAGGTTTGGTTGCCGTCAGTAATGAAAACTACAGGCGAAACCGTATTTGAATAAACTTCACGAAGCTTGTCAAAAAGCAAAGACGGATTGGTCTGAGTATCATCAAAAGTTAGTGAATCGCCGGATTTAACGGTTTTTCCAAAAGGCACGACCTCAATGTTAAACCGTTCATTGATCGATTTGTCGAACTTCAGTTCGGCTACCAATTGCCTAACGTTGTCGTCCTGTTTTAAAAAAGCTATGGATTCAGAATTGTCAACAGCAAGAATCAAGTTTGGCTTGTGTATTTCGTATGTCTTACTTTCAATTTTTGGATTTACCAACAGCAACAACAAAGAAAAAAGGCTCAAAAACCTTAAAAAAACCAACGGAAACCGTAATTTTTTACTGTATTTGGATCTGTATATATACTGAAAAAGCGCTAATAATAGCGCTGTAATTCCAGATAAAACGATATACAAAATTGTTTGGGTTAGCATCCTAAAAATCAAGGCATCGCGGTCAGATGCCTTATGTCAAAATGTGTTTAAGTGAGCATGCCTCCGTCCACATGCAGCGTTTGCCCCGTAATGTAAGCACTCAAGTCGCTGGCAAGGAATACGCAGGCGTTCGCAATGTCTGTGGGCGTTCCGCCACGTTTCAACGGAATGGCGTCCCTCCAGCCTTTTACGGTGGCTTCGTCCAATTTTGCGGTCATTTCTGTTTCTATAAAGCCGGGAGCAATTGCGTTGCAACGTATATCCCTCGACCCAAGTTCCAAAGCCACAGATTTTGAAAAACCAATGACCCCGGCTTTTGAAGCGGCATAGTTGGTCTGTCCTGCATTGCCTTTTACCCCCACAACCGAACTCATATTTATAATGGACCCTTTACGTTGTTTTAGCATGGTGCGCTGTACGGCTTTGGTCATGTTGAACACCGATTTTAGGTTAACTGCTATTACGGCATCAAAATCTTCTTCTGACATTCGCATCAAAAGATTGTCTTTGGTAATACCCGCATTATTAACCAATATATCGATGCTACCAAACTCGGCAACGACCGCATCGGCCAATTGCTGTGCTTCGTCAAAATTTGCCGCATTGCTTTGATAACCCTTGGCTTTGACCCCTTTTGCATTGAGTTCTACTTCAAGAGCTTTTGCAGATTCTGCCGATGAACTATAAGTAAATGCCACATTGGCACCGTGATCGGCAAAAATTAAGGCAATTCCTTTGCCAATCCCTCGCGATGCACCAGTGATAATCGCTGTTTTTCCTTCTAATAATTTCATGTGGTATTGTAATAAAATTAGTTGTTGACCAAATATAAAAGTAACAATTTACAATGAAATAATAAAGAGGTTGGCTGAAAGAGTGTGCATTTATCAGGTTGAAATTATTTCATCCCCTAATAATTACTGTTTGTATTAGATTCCGAAACAAGTTAAAAATGACAGAATCAAGTACTTTTCAGGCAGACCTTTAATAGTGTGAGGTATAGGATCAGCCCAATACTTCCTTGACTTTCTTCCCAATTTCGGCCGGAGAATCCACCACGTGTATGCCACATGCTCTCATGATTTTCTTTTTGGCCTGCGCGGTATCATCACTTCCGCCTACAATGGCTCCGGCGTGTCCCATGGTTCTACCTGCAGGAGCAGTTTCACCGGCAATGAAGCCAACGATTGGTTTTTTGCTACCGCTATTTTTGTACCAATGGGCAGCATCGGCTTCCAATTGGCCTCCGATTTCGCCAATCATTACCACACATTCCGTTTCGGGGTCGTTAATCAATAGTTCGATGGCCTGTCTGGTAGTCGTACCAATGATCGGGTCACCACCGATGCCTATGGCCGTGGTAATACCCAACCCTTGTTTTACTACTTGGTCTGCAGCCTCATAGGTCAAAGTCCCTGATTTTGATACGATACCTACTTTGCCCTTTTTGAAAACAAATCCTGGCATGATGCCTACTTTTGCTTCTTCCGGGGTTATGACACCTGGACAATTTGGTCCTATCAACCTGCAATCTTTTCCTTTGATATAGTTTGCTGCTTTGATCATGTCTGCAACCGGAATACCTTCGGTGATACAAATGATAACCTTGATGCCGGCATCTGCAGATTCCATTATGGCATCAGCGGCAAAAGCCGGTGGTACAAACAAAATGGAAGTATCGGCTCCTGCTTGGTCCACCGCATCTTTAACGGTATTGAATACAGGTTTGTCCAAGTGGGTTTGCCCACCTTTTCCGGGGGTAACGCCTCCAACGACGTTGGTACCGTACTCTATCATTTGCGAAGCGTGAAATGTGCCTTCGCTTCCGGTAAATCCTTGTACAATAATTTTCGAATTCTTATTGACTAAAACGCTCATGTGCTTTTTGTTTTTTTGAAAAGATATGCAAAATTAATCCTTTGAAGTTAATTTATAAAATATAACCTGCTTTTTATTGCTTTGGCAAGTGACGATCGATTATTGGGTTTTAGAACGTTCATATATTCAATTACATCAACATGAAAATAATTCCATTAAAGCCCAAACAATTTAACAACCTTTCAAAGCACTAAAAATCAGGTATTCTTTAATTTATCCAATAGTTCCGGTATTCTTTTGATATTTACCAATTCCTTAAGCTCTGCTTTGGCTTCTTGGGCAGGCGATCCCCAATAGGTCTTGTTGCCTTCCAAAGATTTGCTCACGCCAGATTGCGCATGTATCACAGCCTTTGTGCCAATGGTAATTCCGCTTGTACTGCCGACTTGTCCCCAAATAGTTACTTCGTCTTCAATGATAACACATCCGGCAATGCCCACTTGGGATGCAATAAGGCATTTTTTTCCAATAACTGTATCGTGTCCAATCTGTATCTGGTTGTCAAGCTTGGAACCTTTGCCAATGGTCGTGTCCCCGGAAACGCCTCGGTCTATTGTGCACAATGCACCTATATCAACATGGTCTTCAATGACCACTCGACCTCCAGAAACCAATGGATCAAAGCCTTCTGGTCGCTTTTTGTAGTAAAAGGCGCTTGCTCCAAGTATTGTTCCGGCGTGGATGGTTACGTTATTGCCAATGACCGTACCGTCATAAATGCTCACATTGGAATGTATCGTGCAATTATCACCTATCGTAACGTCATTACCAATAAAGCAATTGGGCTGTATAACTGTGTTATTACCAATTTTTGCCGTTGGCGAAATGGCACTCTGCGACGGTTGAAAAGGTTTGAAATGCCGTGTCAATCTGTTGAAATCCCTAAATGGGTCATCACTGACCAAGAGGGCCTTCCCTTCAGGGCAATCTACTTCTTTGTTTATCAATACTATCGTAGCGGCAGAGCGCAGTGCTTTGTCATAGTATTTGGGATGATCCACAAAAACTATGTCGCCTGGTTCAACCACATGGATTTCGTTCATGCCCAAAACAGGAAAATCATCGGCACCAACATAGGGAGTGCCGATAATTTCTGCTATCTGTTTTAAGGTATGGGCTTTTGGGAATTTCAATTTAGATTATTCTTTGACGCGTTCTTTGTAAGTTCCTTTTTCGGTTTCAATCCTGATTTTATCGCCTTCGTTGATAAACAAAGGAACGTTAACTTCTGCGCCTGTTTCTACAGTAGCCGGTTTTGTTGCATTGGTAGCGGTGTTTCCTCTCACACCAGGTTCAGTGGCTGTTACTTCAAGTACCACTGTAGCAGGCATTTCAACCGATAATGGCATATTGTCTTCGGTATTGATAAGGATGGTGACCACTTCGCCTTCTTTTAGCAAATCCGGACGATCCAGAGCGGCTTCGTTCAATTGGATTTGGGAGTAATCATCTGTGTTCATAAAATGATAACCATCGGCATCGTTGTACAAAAACTGGAATTTATGGGTCTCAACCCTCACGTCTTCAATTTTATGCCCTGAAGAAAAGGTGTTGTCCAACACTTTTCCATTGGTAACGCTTTTCATCTTGGTCCTTACAAATGCGGGGCCTTTACCTGGTTTAACGTGAAGGAATTCGATGATTTTATAAATATCGTTGTTGTACCTAATGCATAGTCCGTTTCTAATATCTGCTGTTGTTGCCATTATTTGTTGTTGTATTTGTTGATTGCTGAATTTAATTTGATTTGAAATACCCTTTCATGATGCCTCGGTGCGAGTTTTTGATAAACTGAAGGATTTCATCGCGCTCGGGCGTGGCTTCCATTTCTGCCTCAATGATTTCCGAAGCTTGGGTGTTGTTGTAATTTTTTTGGTAAAGAATCCTGTATATGTCTTGTATTTCCCTGATTTTATCTGAAGAAAAGCCTCGTCTTCGCAATCCTACCGAGTTGATCCCTACGTAGGACAATGGTTCACGGGCTGCTTTTACAAAAGGAGGCACATCTTTCCTTACCAAAGAGCCGCCAGTCACAAAAGCATGGTTGCCTATGGAACAAAATTGGTGCACGGCGGTCATTCCGGCAAGGACCACAAAATCGCCTACCGTTATATGCCCTGCCAGTGTACTGTTGTTTGAAAAAATGCAGTTGTTGCCTACAATGCAGTCGTGTGCAACGTGGCAATATGCCATGATAAGGCAATTGTTGCCAATGACGGTCTTCATGCGGTCTGCGGTTCCTCTATTGATAGTCACACATTCCCGGATGGTGACGTTGTCACCTATTTCGGTAGTGGTGTCTTCATCATTATATTTTAAATCTTGTGGGACGGCCGAAATGACAGACCCGGGAAAGATATTGCAGTTTTTCCCTATTCGAGCACCTTCCATGATGGTCACATTACTGCCTATCCATGTGCCTTCACCAATGGTCACATTGTTGTAAATGGTGGAGAATGGTTCGATGACAACGTTTTTGGCAATTTTTGCCCCGGGATGAACGTAAGCTAACGGTTGGTTCATAGTTTATTTTACTTTTGAAATTTGGGCCATCAGTTCAGCTTCGGCGCAAAGTTTGCCATTGGCGTAAGCATAACCTTGCATGTGGCAAATGCCCCTTCGGATGGGTGTAATAAGATCGCATTTAAAAATCAGTGTGTCGCCCGGAACAACTTTCTGTTTGAACTTCACATTGTCTATTTTCATAAAAAAGGTCAGGTAGTTTTCAGGGTCTGGCACTGTGCTCAACACGAGAATGCCTCCGGTCTGGGCCATTGCTTCGACAATCAAAACTCCTGGCATAACGGGTGCACCGGGAAAATGTCCTGCAAAGAAGGGCTCGTTCATGGTCACGTTTTTCATTCCAACGACACAAGAATCCGTAAGCTCAAATATCTTGTCAATCAACAAAAATGGTTGTCTGTGGGGCAACATTGACATGATCTGGTTGACATCCATCAACGGATCTTGGTTCAGATCCACATTGGGCACATTGTTCCTTCTTTCATTTTTGATGATTTTGGACAATTTTTTTGCAAACTGCGTATTAACATAATGCCCGGGTTTATTGGCGATGACCTTGCCTTGTAACCTGATGCCTACCAAGGATAGATCGCCTATAACGTCCAATAGTTTGTGCCTTGCGGCTTCATTGGGATAGTGCAAGGTAAGGTTGTCAAGGATTCCATTGGGTTTTACAGCAATTGTTTCTTTATTGAAGGCAATCTTCAGTTTGTCCATTGTTTTTGGAGAAAGTTCCTTGTCAACGTAAACAATGGCATTGTTGAGGTCGCCACCCTTGATAAGCCCGTTTTCGAGCAAGGTTTCTAATTCGTGCAGAAAACTGAATGTCCTTGCGTTGGCTATTTCTTTCTTAAAATCTTTGATTCGGTTCAAGGTGGCGTTCTGTGTACCCAAAACTTTGGTTCCAAAATCGACCATGGTGGTGACTTGATATTCTTTTGCGGGCATCAAAATGATTTCGCTTCCGGTCTCTTCATCCTGATATGACACCACTTCGCTCACCACGTATTCTTCCCTGAATTCTGACTGTTCTTCTATTCCGGCGGTTTGTAGCGCCTCAACAAAAAACTTTGAAGAACCGTCCATAATGGGCGGTTCAGAAGCGTTGAGTTCCAAAATCACATTGTCAAGATCCATCCCTACCAAAGCAGCCAAGACATGTTCTGTTGTTTGAATGGTAACGCCGTTCTTTTCAATGCAAGTACCTCGTTGGGTATTGGTGACATGATTTGCATCTGCTTCTATTACAGGATTCCCTTCAAGGTCAATGCGCTTGAAGGCAAACCCGAAATTTACAGGCGCAGGCTTGAAAGTCAAGGTAACGTTCTTTCCGGTATGCAAACCAACACCGGTCAGCGACACCTCGTTCTTGATGGTTTTCTGCTTGATATCCGTTTTAGTTATTGCCATTTACTTTTTTGTCGATTTCGTTAATATCTTTGATGATTTTAGGCAGGTTCTTAAAATAGACGTAGGATTTGTTATAATCGGCATATGCAAATGCCGGCGAACCTTGAAGGATTTCATTGTCCTTAACATTTCTTCCTACACCGGATTGAGCCTGTATTTTTACATTATTGCCGATAGTGATATGCCCCACAATGCCTACTTGACCCCCAATGATGCATCGCTCTCCAATTTTTGTGGAGCCTGCAACGCCGGTTTGTGCCGCGATTACGGTGTTTTTTCCAATTTCGACATTGTGTGCTATCTGGATTTGGTTATCCAATTTTACACCCTGACGGATAATGGTCGATCCAAGTGTTGCCCTATCGATGGTCGTTCCGGCACCAATGTCCACATTATCTTCCAAAATGACATTGCCGGTCTGTGGTACTTTTGAGTACTCGCCATTTTCATTGGGCGCAAATCCAAAACCGTCTGCACCGATGATAGCACCGGAATTGATAACACAGTTATTGCCAATAACACAGTCAGAATACACTTTGGCTCCCGCAAATAGGACCGTGTTTTTGCCGATGGTTACATTATCGCCCACATAACTGTTAGGGAAAATCTTTACGCCATCCCCAATCTTCACATTATCGCCAATATAAGTAAAGGCTCCTATATAGATGTTGTCGCCATAACTGGCAGATTTTGAAACGTACGATGGCTGTTCGATACCGCTCTTGTTGAGCTTTATCTGGTTATAATATTCCAGCAGTCGAGAAAACGATTTGTAGGCGTCATCTACCTTTATGAGTGTGGTGGCAAGTTTGTGCTCGGATTCAAAAGTCTTGTTGACGATGGTAATCGAAGCTTTAGTGTTATATATAAAGTGTTTGTATTTTGGATTGGCCAAAAAGGTCAAAGAGCCTTCATCGCCTTCTTCAATTTTAGAAAGCCTCGAAACCTCCACATCGGGGTTGCCGATGATGTCCCCTCCCAAAATTTCCGCTATTTGTGTTGCCGTGAATTTCATAAAAAGCAAAAATAGAAAAAAAGTGTCAAATTTTTACGGATTGGTAATAAGTAGTTTTAACAGTGTTACCAAACACCAAAATATCAGGCATCTTTTGGGTAAACCACAAAATATTTGGTCACCGGCGTGGATAGCGCTTTAAGGTTCAACTGGTCGGAAGCTTTCACGATGTCCTTGATGCGCCCTGACTTGTACAGTATATTGATTTGTTGAGCATCGAGCTGGTAGGCTTGGTTAGAAATTTCACCCGTAAAGACAAAATAGCTTGCCTCCTCCTCTGATATGCCGTACTTTTCCATTAGCTTGTCCCTTTTATTTTTGACATCTTCCGCCGCCGGCCTTTGGCGCTTCATCTTAATTTTAAGCAAATCGCGATCTATGATCATTGTAGAAAGGTTCCGGAGCACAAAATCGTCACAGCTCTGCCATGATTTCATGGCGCACACAACATCGTAATCATCTAATTTTGAAAATGTTTCCAAAACGGCATCATCAAAATTTTCAGGCGAAATTTCCTGCGTCAAAAAATAGCCCAAAGCGTCGCTGCACTTAAGTGGCATGCCATTTTTTACGAGTTGCTTGGCCCTTTTCAAAACCCTGGTGAGCAACTGCTCTGCCACGAGGCTGGTCTTATGGAGGTAGGCCTGCCAATACATGAGCCGCCTTGCCACCAAGAACTTCTCAACACTGTATATGCCTTTTTCCTCAATGACAAGTTGGTCTTTGGACACGTTGAGCATGGTGATAATCCGTTCGCTATTGATATTGCCTTCGGCCACACCGGTATAAAAACTATCGCGCTTCAGGTAGTCGGCACGATCCATATCGAGTTGGCTTGATATGAGCTGGCACATGAACTTTCGGTGGTAGTTGCCTTTAAATATTTCAATGGCCAGCGTTAAACTTCCGTTAAAGTCCCTGTTAAGTTTTTCCATGAATCGGAGCGATATGCGCTCATGCCACATACCGTTAACGATGCTTTGTTCCATGGCGTGGCTAAATGGACCGTGACCGATATCGTGCAACAATATGGCCGCATAGAGGGCAATTTCTTCCTCTTTTGAAATCGCAACACCTTTAAAACGAAGCACATCTACAGCTTTTTGCATCAAATGCATACACCCAAGCGCATGATGGAAACGTGTGTGGTGAGCACCCGGATACACAAGGTAGGACAGCCCCATTTGTGAGATACGCCGCAACCTTTGAAAATAACGATGCTCGATGAGTTCAAAAATCAAAGCGTCCGGTATCGTAATAAATCCGTAAATTGGGTCGTTAAATATCTTTAGTTTGTTCCTTTTTTTCAAACGCAAAATTTTTACAAAACTTAAAAGTTAAAACAAATATACATGAACACAATAAATATTCTTTGGGTAGATGACGAAATTGATCTGTTAAAGCCGCATATTCTCTTTTTACAACAAAAACAATACGGAGTTACCACCTGCAAGAGCGGTACCGAAGCCTTGGAAATCATCGATGGGCAGAATTTTGACATTGTATTTCTGGACGAAAATATGCCGGGACTTACCGGGCTGGAAACGCTCAATGAAATCAAGGAAAAAAAGGCCAACCTCCCAGTGGTAATGATTACCAAAAGCGAAGAAGAATACATTATGGATGAGGCAATAGGCAATAAAATAGCCGATTATCTGATAAAACCCGTAAATCCCAACCAAATATTGTTGAGCCTCAAAAAAAATCTTGACCATTCAAGACTTGTATCCGAAAAAACCACATCAAATTACCAACAAGAGTTCAGAAAGATTGCAATGGATCTTGCAATGGTAAACTCTTATGAAGACTGGGTAGAACTTTACCAAAAATTGATTTATTGGGAACTACAACTGGAAGGCATAGAAGATATAGGGATGACCGAAATCTTGGAATCGCAAAAAAGCGAAGCCAATCAGCAGTTTGGCAAATTCATTGAAAAAAACTATCGGGATTGGTTCGATAAAAACGCCGATGCTCCCGTACTCTCCCATCAACTGTTTAAAGACAAGGTTGTTCCAGAGCTAAAAGATGGACTGCCAACGCTCTTTGTGGTCATCGACAATTTGCGGTACGACCAGTGGAAAGCGTTTGAGCCGATTGTAAATAACTATTATAAGGTCGCTTCGGAAACTTCCTATTACAGTATCCTGCCAACTGCCACGCAATACGCTCGAAACGCAATCTTTTCCGGGTTGATGCCAAGTGATATGGAAAAACAGTTGCCTCAATATTGGAAAAATGATACCGATGAAGGCGGCAAAAACCTCTTTGAAGAAGAATTTCTTCGGGCACAACTAAAAAGGCTTGGGCTACAAAACCTTACCGTTGAGTACCACAAAATTACCAACCTGAAACAAGGCAAAAAACTTGTAGAGAATTTCAAAACCCTTAAGAACAACAATCTTACCGTTGTAGTCTATAATTTTGTGGATATGCTCTCGCATGCCAAAACAGAAATGGATGTAGTCAAAGAGTTGGCATCCAACGATAAAGCCTATCGTTCACTGACAGTGAGCTGGTTCAAGAACTCGCCGTTGCTCGAAATGATACAACAGGCACGCCAACTCGGTTTTAAACTCATCATTACCACCGACCACGGCACTATCAATGTAAAAAACCCTTCTAGGGTCATTGGTGATCGAGAAACGAGCCTCAACCTGCGATACAAGACTGGACGGAGCCTTACCTACGAAGACAAGGACGTGATGGCAGTAAAAGACCCAAAGACCATTCATCTGCCGTCCATAAACATGAGCAGTTCGTTCGTCTTTGCCAAAGGCGATATGTTCTTGGCTTATCCCAACAATTACAACCACTATGTGAGCTATTACCGCAACACCTATCAACATGGCGGCGTATCGCTTGAAGAGATGATCATTCCGTTTGTAGTACTGAATCCGAAATGATGATCGATGCACAACATGCTATGCTGCACACCTGTATAAATTTTTAAATTCGGTGTACCCAATTGCCAAGCGATATCACCATCTTGTCATTGGATTCTGAATTAAAAAAATCTTTGAAACGCAAAAAAATCCGTTGAAATGCATTTTTTATTGGGTTTTCTCATTTTTTATCACTAATATTGCCTTGAAAAAGAAAACTTGGACTGTATTTTTTTATGGAATTGACCTATCGCATAGAAGACATCGCATCTGTGGCAGAGCAAGTATCTGAAGCCCTGACCGGCAAGATTTTGCTTCTCAACGGTCCGATGGGAGCAGGCAAAACAACCTTTGTGCGCGCCCTGGCCAAAGTGTTGGGCAGCAAGGATGAAGTGAGCAGCCCTACGTTTTCTATTGTTAACGAGCACGAACTCACAGATGGCCTCCTCTACCATTTTGATCTGTACCGCATTAAGGATGTGGAAGAAGCGATGCAGTTTGGCATTGAAGAGTACTTGGATTCCGGCCATTGGGTGGTGATCGAATGGCCCGAAAAGTTGATGGATCTGTTGCCGGACGGCGCCGATATGGCTCATTTAACAGTAAATGACGACCAATCCCGAACCCTGAAATTGATAAAAAAACATAACTTAACCGAAAATCATGGCAAAAAACTGCAAACGCTAAACCATTAGCAAAGCCCCACCAGCAAAGGCGTAACGGCGTGTGTTACGGAAAAACCGTAACGGTAAAGGGACGATTTGAGAAATTTTAACATTTGAACATAACCCAAAAGGTTGTATCCCAATGTAAATTTGACTCAAAATTAATTAATTAAATCCCTTTACATTATGAAAACTAAAAAGTACATCATCGCGATCGCTTTGTTCGGAGGTATGTTGTTTGCAGCGCAGGCTACAAATCTAATTGACCTAAATGAGCAAGGTACTACACAAATTGAGAAAAGATCTAGGCAACTTCCTACAAACGGTTAAGAACCGGGTTAGAAGAACCAACAAAAGGGACATTGTTATTGGTAGTATCATTGGTACGTTTATGGCATCATCCCCTTATTTCTTTTATTTTTATGAAAGTGTTCCAAATACACAAACTTGGAACACTTTTTTATTTGATTATGACAGTAAAACTTGGGAGGACGCCAATTTTGCCATGTGGGTCTTAACCGGAAAGTTAATGCCCCTTTTGTTTTTGATTATTTGGTTTTTTACTTGCCGGCATTGGTGGTACCATTCCCTTTTGGTACCGATTGCCATGTACATATATCAGATAGTTGGATTTTTTAGTGACGAAACAAATTTTATTGACGAATTTCAATTGATGTACATGGTGCCTCTTATGGCTTTGGTCATTCCGTCTATTTATTTGATACGATCCAGAATGTTCAATAGTATCAATGAAGCCGATAAATCCCTCGAAGAACTTGAGCAGGAGTTTATGATCAAGCCCACGTCGTTTTGGGGTAAGATAAAGCAGTATTTTTAACATTATGCATACCTAAACTCCATCTTGGGCCAATCTTAATTTGCACGCTGTTTGGTTTCATTTCGTTCTGCCTTTAAAGCGAGTAAATTTTCCAAAATCGCAACTATAAAGTCAGCTTTTTTTTGAATTTTTCTTCTTATCTTTTGCCTAAAGTTTTACGCAACATGGACAAAGAAGCTATCGCAAGCCTTTTAGAAGAAAAGAACTCCCAACTTATCACTTGGCTTGAGCGACAACCACTCGAAAATTGGACTTTGGGGCCATCCGGCAAATGGACTACCGGGCAGCATGCCCTGCACCTGCTGCAAAGCATCAAGCCCGTTAACGACGCCTTGAGCATACCCAAGTTTTTGCTGCGCTTTATGTTTGGCACCTGCAACAGGCCGGTACACGATTATGATACGGTTGCAAAACACTACTTGGAACAGCTTGATGAACACAAAGACTTCATCTACAAGCCCTCACGAAATATGAAGGTACCGAGTAACAATGACAAAAAATACCTGCTGGACCGATTACAGGTAGAAAGCAAAAAGTTACAGTACAAAACCCTGAAAATGTCCGAAAAAGACTTGGATACGCTGGCACTGCCCCACCCGCTCATGGGAAAAATGCCTGTCCGGGAGCTCCTTCAATGGACGGCCTTCCATATAGATCACCACTCAAAAAATTTGCAGGAAAATTATTGACCGCTGTTACAAAACCCTATTTGGTTCGTCAATAGCATAAAAAACATACAATGAAAACGAGGAAATATCTCATCGTGACCGTATTGTTGCTATTGGTAGGCAGCACAACACTTTCACAGAACGTTACCGGAAAAATAATCGACTCAAATACCCAAAACCCAATACCATTCGCAACGGTACAGTACGCCAAAAATGACGGTGTAGTGGCCAATGCCGAGGGCTATTTCAATTTTTCAACAGAAAACAAAGCACCCGTAGAGCAATTAACCATCTCTTGCATGGGCTACCTTACCACTTTTATCACGGTGGAGCAACTCCGGTCCCAAAACTTTGTGATTGCTTTAGAAGAAGCCGTCAACGAACTTGGCACGGTATATATTACCAACAAATTCCCCTCTGTAGATATTATCATGAAGCGTGTGCAACAAAACCTCAAGACCAATTATAGTGTACAACTGACCAAAAGCACCATTTTTTCAAGGGAAACCTCTTATTTTAAGCCCAATTTGGTGTCGCTTGAGATTGACAAATCCACAGGGTTCAGCAAAGAACGACTGAAATCCACCAACAGGCAACTCGATTCACTGGGCCACAGTATCGTGAACAGCGCCCCAAGTCATCAATTCAAGGACGTCCTTGCCGATTTTTACAGCTTGGATGCCAATACTTCAAAAATCGAACTATTGAAAGCCACCCTACTCGACGATGAAAAAAACAAGGGTACTTTTGACAATATCCAGAAAAAAGCCACCAACATCATATTGAAACATTTGAACATCAACAAAACTTATAAGCTAAAAACAGGGCTTTTCAAGGTAGAAGATTCCCTTTCGCTAAAAAATTCGGAAAACAAGAAGGAAGATGAAAAGAAAGATATCGTTTTGGATTTCAAGCAAAATGCCCAAAAATTCCTTAACCAATATTATTTTGACGAAGGTTCCGTGTTGGATTTCGTAAAAGATACGTCCATCTACGAATACACCATCGAAAACGTCACCTCCTTGGACGGCAAACCCGTTTTTGTCATCCATTTTGTACCAAAAAAGGCAAAAGCCAAATATGTCGGACGGCTGTATGTGACAGAAGAAGATTATGCAGTAGCCCGCATCGACTACCAGTTTGCAGAGGGCAAAAAAGGCGAATCGCTCAACCTGAAATTGTTGTTCGGCATAAAATTTGCGGAAAACGCCCGTAAAGTAACGGCCATTTATAAAAAAAATGATGCGACCGACCTCTATCACCTATCGTATGTGAGTGAAGAAATCGGTCAGTATGTTTATGTGCACCGTCCTCTAAAATTCATTGAAAACGGCCCCGGCAAAAACAAAGTAGCCTTTGACCTAAAGTTGGATGGCAACACCATAGAAAAACGTGAACTGCTCAACCTCGGTACCCAAACCATAACAGCGGACAACTATAACGGTGTCAAAGAGGCAAAAAAAATAGAATACGTTAAATTAAAACAATACGACCCAGTCATTTGGAAAGATTACACCGTCATCGAACCGCTCAATGAGATGAAACAGTTTAAGGTCGAAGAATAATCAAATACCTGTCATGTGTCTTCGACCACTCAACAAACTCGTGGCAAGCGGAGCTCAGACTTACAAGTTAAACCCTGTCATACAAAACCTGTCGAAGTGTACGTTTGTATTTAAATACCTACAAGGTTTTTGAGAAACCTTCCAGGATATTGGCTCTACAATTCAACACTTATTGGTATTTCGCTTTCTTGCTCCCCTCATAAATCTGGTATTTGACCAATCGCGCCTCAAGTTTGGCGTTAAACAAATGTATTTTTCGGGAAGGGCGTAACCCAACGTGTTTCAAAGCTTCCAGATTGGACGTGATGAACCACGCATCTGTATCGGGGTAGTTTTGTTTGAGGGTATCGCCTATACTTTTGTAAAACGATTCCATCTGCAAGTCCAGACGCTCACCATAAGGAGGATTGAACACAATATGGAGCTTGCCCTGCTTCGGCTTTTGGGTCTTAAAGAAATCCTCGTGCTTTACCTCAATAAAATCGTCGAGTTGGGCGTTTTTGATATTTTCTCTTGCCTTTGCCACTGCCGACGGTGCTTTGTCGTAGCCAATGAGCCTGTGGTGGAAATCCCGGGTTTTGTTCAGCAAGGATGCCTCAATCTTTTCAAACAAATCAACGTCCCAATCGGGCCAACGTTCAAAGGCAAACTCCTTTCGCAACAGATTGGGCGGAATGTTACAGGCTATCATGGCTGCTTCGCACAATATCGTTCCACTGCCGCACATCGGATCCATAAAATCGCACTGGCCATCCCAGCCAGAAAGCATGATGATGCCAGCAGCCAGCACTTCGTTGATGGGCGCAATATTGGTGGCCGTCTTGTACCCTCTTTTGTGCAGGGACTCACCGGAAGTGTCGAGAGAAATATTGCAATGGTTACGGTCGATATGCACGTTGATCTTGATGTCAGGGAACTTCAAGTCCACATTGGGCCTTGTGCCGGTCGTGTCCCGAAGCTTGTCCACAATGGCATCCTTGGTTTTTTGTGCGATATAAAGGGTATTGGTAAACAATTCTGAATGGGCGGTGGCATCGACCGCCAAGGTACCGTTCGGCCGAATGTATTGCGCCCAGTCCATTTCATAGAGTTGCCCGTAAAGGTCGGCCTCGTTTTTTACCCAAAACGATTTGATGGGTTTTAGGATTTTAATGGCCGTGCGCAGTGCCAGATTGGCCTTGTACATAAACCCCTTGTCACCCGTAAAGCTGACACTCCTCACGCCAATCCGGACATCTCCTGCACCGAGCTGTGTCAGTTCTTTGGCCAACAGCTCTTCAAAACCAAAGAGCGTTTTGGCAACCATCTTAAAATTATTTTCCATCCACCATTCAATATAAAATGCAAAAATAAATTAATTTTGCGGGCATACCAGCTATTTGATGGACAAAGACACAACACAATGGTACGCTTCGTGGTTTGACACACCTTACTACCACATCCTGTACCAAGACCGGGACCATGCAGATGCACAACACTTCATGGATGTGCTGACCAACTACCTCAACCTGCCCCAAGGTGGTAAAATTTTGGATCTTGCCTGTGGCAAGGGCCGGCATTCTGTATATCTCAATTCGCTCGGTTATGATGTTACCGGTGCAGACCTGTCAGATAAGAGCATTGCCCATGCCAAGCAATATGAAAACGACACCCTGCATTTTGTCGTACACGACATGTGCCAACCGTTCCACGAGCAATTTGATGCTGTATTCAATTTGTTTACGAGTTTTGGCTATTTTGAACATGAAGAGCAAAACCTATTGGCACTGGATGCCATAAAGTCCAATCTCAACGAAAACGGTTTTGGTGTTATCGACTTCATGAATGTGGAACATGTAATAGAAAATTTGGTTGCCGAAGAAACAAAAACGATCCAAAACATCGATTTTCATATCAAACGCTATGTACGTGATGGGTATATTTTTAAAAGTATCGCATTTGAGCACTTGGGTCAGGACCATCAATTTATGGAAAGGGTAAAGGCATTTACGCTTAATGACTTTGAGAAATTGTTCCAAGATTCCGGAATTTATCTATTTGATGTTTTTGGCGATTACAAACTGAAAAAATTTTATAAAAACACTTCTGAACGCCTGATAATGCTATTTAAGTAGCACATAAATTTCTATTTTAGCCTTATGATTGCATACCTGTTACCCTTTTTGGCGATTGTACTCGGAATGTTGATAGCACTTTCTGTCAAGCAATCAAATAAGTTGCCCGTAAAGTTGCTACTTTCGTTCAGTGGTGCTTTTTTGCTGGCGCTCACGCTTTTTGGCCTACTGCCCGAAGTGTATGCCCATCTTGACGGGAAAATAACGGGACTGTTTATCATGCTGGGCATCTTGACCCAAATAGTGCTTGAATTTTTCTCAAAAGGTGCCGAGCACGGCCACCTACACCTGCACCTGCAAAAAAAATCTTTTCCATGGTGGCTGTTCACAAGTCTTTGTATCCATAATTTTTTGGAGGGTTTTCCCATACACGGACATTCCAAGATTGCCTATGGCGTTTTTATACACAACATCCCCATTGCAATACTGCTCACGACCTGTTTTGTTCAGGCAAAGATAGACAGGAGCAAACTTGCCATATTCATGGGCGTATTTGCACTGATGACCCCGCTCGGTACACTGGTATCGCAATTTGCGGCTTTTCCTGAAATGTATGCCAATTGCATCAATGCCGTGGCAATTGGTATTTTTTTGCATATTTCCACCACCATCCTGTTCGAGAGCAGTGAGGGCCACAAATTTAACCTTTCAAAACTTACCGCGATCGTTCTTGGGGTATTGGTCGCATATTTAATATAGCCATGTTCAGCAAAGAAGCATCGAGGCAACTTCGGGAAACATTCTGGACAAGTTTTGGGAAGTCTTTTCCCCGCAAATGGATCTTGTACGACACAAAGCTCAAGGGACTGTCGCTAAAGTTTCATTTTGATACAAAAACAGCCTTGGTGGCACTCGATGTGGAAGATAACCTTGAACAGCGCATCAACTATTGGGAAAAACTGTCCGGGCTCGAAACCATCCTTAAAGAAGCGTTTCTCCCCGATGCCATTTTTGATGAAACATATATTTTGGACAACGGAAAGGAAATTTCGAGGATTTACGTACAGGTTCCGGAAAAAGTATCAATCCACAATAAAGATTCCTGGGGTTCGGTCATGGTTTTTTTCAACGAAAACATGGCCCTTCTTGAGGATTTTCTTTTAGAATACAAAGATTTTATCGAAGGATAAGCCTTATATCACAACTCAAGGCTCTCGCCTATTTCCAAAAGCATCAGGTCTTTTCCTTTTTCAAAAAATTTGCGTTTGGCAATCTCATGGTCAATCTCGATATAACCGAACGTATCGTAATGGTAACCGAGCACTTTGTCACATTTTACAAAATCGCTGGCAATAATAGCATCCTCCACGCCCATAGTGAAATTGTCGCCTATGGGGAGAATTGCCAGATCGAGTTGTGTTCGTAGCGGTATGAGTTGCATATCCAAGGTAAGAGCCGTATCACCTGCAATATAGATGTTCTTGCGCTCGCCCTCGATGACAAATCCGCCGGGTTGGCCACCATAGCTACCGTCTGGGAATGAAGAAGTGTGGTGAGCTACAACATATTTTACGTTGCCAAACTCAAAATCCCAAGAACCACCGTGGTTCATCGGATGGATCTCAAAGCCTTTGTTCTCAAAATGCACGGTAATCTCATGGTTGGAAACAATCACGGCATTGGTACGCTTTGCGATGGTTTCGACATCCAGAATGTGATCTTGGTGCGCGTGTGTCAATAGGATGTAATCGGCTTTGAGGGCTCCAACATCAATATGCGACGCCTTTGGATTGGCACTTATAAACGGATCGACGAGTATGTGCACGTCATTGACTTCTATGCCCAAACAGGCATGGCCGTAGAATGTGATTTTCATGTGACAAAGATTTTAGCACAATTTAAAACAAAAAACTGCAATTGGCAATTCCTAAAGTGTTTTATCGTGTTCGTGTATGGCTCGTTGTGGAAAAACCTGTGAGGTTTTTCTGCTATAAACCAAAGATAGCAAAATTGCAATGAATTCCGATCAGGAATTCAGTCACAATGAACTATACACGGTGTCGTAAGTAGCTTTTGTCATATATCCTAATTCTACTAATTCACTTTTATCTTTAATTTCTTTTAAAAATCCGCTTTGTAAGTATACAATGCTATCCGACAAATTTATTACATTTTCATAGTCGTGGTCAGTTATAATAAATCCTTTTGAAGATTTCATTTTTTTATGTATTCAATAATATAATCTTTCACAACAGGGCTAACTCCGTTAAATGGCTCGTCAAGTAAAATAAATTTTGCATTTGAATGAATAATTAATAAGATTTCAATTATTCTCCTCTCTCCGCCTGATAAATCTTGATTCTTTTTATTCAGTAATGGCTTTACATTTTCGTTTTCCAATACTATTTTTCTGTTTTCCTTTTCAAGGAACAAATTTATTAATGACTTTATCGAAATGTTATTTGGCAAGAAATTATTTTGAGGTAAATAGTTGATTAGATTTCTTCCATCAGATATGTTTTTTATGACTTTATTTCCAATTCTAATAAATTTTGATTCAGGTTTTTCAGTTCCGAAAACAATTTTCAAAAGCGTAGATTTTCCAGAGCCATTTCGTCCAATTAGTCCTTTTATCCCTCCTTTTTCACAAGAAACAAAAATATCGCTCAATATAATTTTGTTGTTATAGGATTTTGTTACGCTATCTATATGAAGCTTACTCATATCATCATTAAAATCAACAGATTAATTAATCCAATAACAAATGTTGAAGTCCATAACATAACATTGCTAATTCCTAAATTATAGTAATAGTAGTATTGATTTTTATTTTTTATCTCATAAAAGGAATATTGAGCAAAAGGTGCAATCAATAAAAAACTTAAACCAATCATTTTTGGTTGACCACCAAACAAAATTCCAATTAATATTGAAATCGCATATGATATAAAGAATATCTTTTTCTGGAATAAAAGTATGTTTTTCAATATTCTCAAAGTAGCCGTCTTTAAATTACTTATAACTGAATGATAATGGACAAAAAAAACAAATTTAATAACTAAAAAACCCAAGTAAATCCAGAAGCGGAATCACTTGGGTTCTTAAGCCCCAAATTTTTCTACCAACTTATAAGAAACCTACTGTTGGCATCAAAATGTTTATAAATTTAAAAAAATAAATGTTTGATACGTAATTATTTAACATTTTTTTTGCATTGCATGCATTTATTGGTGCGAATTCGATCTTTCCGCAGCAAGCAGAAATCAGGCAACCTGACCTCCATCACAAAGCAACAATTTTGCTTAAATTATATAGCCAACACCCAAAAGCAGGGCAAACAAAAAAGTGGTCAGCGCCAAAATTTTCAATTGGCGATCGAAATCTTTGGGTTCATTTGCCTGTCTTATCTTAACAAGGTGGATTGCCAACGGAATATATGATATGAAAAACAAGAGGTTCCATAGTGAGGTAAAGTACAAGACCGAGAACAACATCGAAATCATAATAGCGCCAACAATCAGAAAATAATGATAGCGCTTTGCCTTTGCCCTACCCATTTTGACCGCAAGCGTGATTTTGCTGGACTTTTCGTCCGATTCGATGTCGCGCATATTATTGAGGTTGAGTACGCCCACACTCAACAAACCTATACAAATGGCAGGCAAAACCACAAAATGATCCAACTGCTTGGCGAACAAAAAGTAACTTCCTATGACACTGACCAGGCCAAAAAAAATGAATACGTAAATATCGCCAAGACCTCTGTATCCATAAGGCTTATCGCCCATGGTATAGCTCAATGCCGAATATGCGGCAATACCGCCAAGCACAAGGAACAAGATTGCATAGAAAAAGTGCTTGAAACCAAAAGCGACATAAATCAAGGAGACTGTCAAAAAGATAACTACCAAAATGCACTTTTTGATGCCTTCTCGCATCTCTAACCGTGAGATTTTACCGCTCTGAACGGCTCTTTCGGGACCCACTCTATCTGCATTGTCGGTACCTTTTACCCCGTCGCCATAATCGTTGGCCAAATTAGAAAGTATCTGAAGTGCAATGGTCAACAGAATGGCCAACATGAACACAAACCCGTCAAAACGTCCGCTATAGTGTGCAAAACAAGCCCCAATCACAATTCCGGAAACAGACAATGGCAGTGTCCGCAACCGCATGGCGGCAATCCAGTCTTTTATGCTTCCCATGGATTGCTGCGTAGTTAAGGAATCCATTTTTTCTCAAAATTGGGCTTGCGTTTTTCAAGGAACGCATTGCGCCCTTCTTTGGCTTCGTCGGTCATGTAAGCCAATCGGGTGGCTTCGCCGGCAAAAACTTGTTGCCCTACCATACCATCATCGGTTAGATTCATCGCAAACTTGAGCATCTTGATAGAAGTTGGCGATTTTGCCAAAATTTCTTGCGCCCATTGGTATGCGGTACTTTCCAATTGTTCGTGCGGCACCACTGCGTTTACCATGCCCATCTCAAATGCATCTTGCGCCGAATAGTTGCGACCGAGAAAAAAAATCTCACGGGCTTTTTTTTGTCCTACCATTTTTGCAAGATAAGCAGAGCCATAACCACCGTCAAAGCTGGTCACATCGGCATCGGTTTGCTTAAAAATTGCGTGCTCTTTACTTGCGATGGTCAAATCGCATACCACGTGAAGGCTATGCCCGCCGCCCACGGCCCAACCGGGTACCACGGCAATAACGGCCTTTGGCATAAAGCGGATAAGACGCTGTACTTCAAGTATATTCAACCGATGATAACCGTCTTCGCCCACATAGCCCTGATGACCTCTTGCGGTTTGATCACCGCCACTGCAAAAGCTCCAAATACCGTCTTTGGTAGATGGGCCTTCGGCAGATAGCAAAACCACACCGATATTGACATCTTCATTGGCATCATAAAATGCCTCATAAAGTTCGCTGGTGGTTTTTGGTCTAAAAGCGTTCCTCACATTGGGCCTGTTAAAGGCAATGCGCGCCACGCCGTTACATTTTTTATAGGTGATGTCTGAATATTCCTTGACGGTCTTCCAGTTAATCTCACTCATAATTATTTAGTTTTTATTTAAGTCTGTAAAAATAGCGTTTTATTTAAAGCAAATGGATACCGTCTTCACCGATGGTTATAATATGTTGCTTGTAGAGTGCGCCAACGGCTTTTTTGAAATTTTTCTTGCTCATTTGTAGCAATTCCTTGACCTGGTCGGGATGGGATTTGTCTGTTAGCGCCAAAAAACCTCCATTATTTTCGAGGTGACTCAAAATGGCTTCGGCATTGGGTTCAATGTTCCTGTACCCTACTTTTCCAATTGCGATGTCGAGTTTGTTGTTGGGTCGAATCTTTTTCACGTATCCTTTCAATCGATCGCCGATGCCCAAATCGACATAAATATCATCGTTAAAAATAAGGCCTGAATGGATGTTGTTGACAATGACATTCATGCCAAGTTCTGAAGGATGCGATATGATGATGTCAACTTCTTGAAACTGGGATACTGTCAAGTGTGTATTGTCAAGAAACCGGTTGGTCCTGCTCGATGCGACCAATCTGTTGGTAACTTCATCAAGATAGCAATACACAAGGTACCAACTTCCCGCTTTCATCTTGAAAACCTGCTCCTTAAACGGACAAAAAAGCTCTTTTACCAAGCCCCAATCGAGAAATGCCCCAAAATTTGTGGCTTCGTTGCATCTCAAAACCGCAAATTCATTTTTTTTCACATACGGTCTTTCGGTTGTGGCAACAGGGCGTTCTTTATTGTCGAGGTAAACAAAAACTTCTATTTCCTCGCCCAGATCATACGTTTCCGGAACATACCTGTTGGGAAGCAGTACTTCTTCACCTGTTTCATCAATCAAATACAAACCAAAATCGGTCTCTCTATTGATTTCAAGTAAATTATATTCACCTATATGAATCATAGCTTCATCTTATATATTCAAAATAATTCAGCAACACTCCATCGTTTTCAACTCTTGGTGTGAAGATTTCGAGAATCTTTGGTTTATCGGAACCAGCATAAAACCCTGTCAAACCCGATTTGAGCGTTTCGATGTTGGAAGCGGCCAGATAATCGAACCCATACATTTTGGCCAAATGTTCTCCGGTCAAATGGTGCTTTGTTTCAAAGAAGGTATCAAAATTTTCTGTGTTTTTATGTCCTGGCAAAATCCTGAAAATGCCACCACCTTGATTATTGATGATTATAATCCTGAAATTTTTGGGTATGTAATTGTTCCACAAACCATTACTGTCGTAGATGAAACTCAGATCGCCTGTGATAAATACCGTTTGGCGTTCATGTACCGCAGCGCAACCTACTGCTGTTGAGGTACTGCCGTCAATGCCGCTCGTGCCGCGGTTACAGAAGACCTCAATACTTGGATCCCAATCAAATAGCTGTACATAACGCACGGTAGAACTGTTACCCAATTGCAGAACGGTATTCTTGGGTGCAGACTCTGCCAGTATTTCAAAAACTTTGAGATCACTAAAGGCTGCATTTTGCAAATATTCGATATGTTTCAACTGTCGTTTGAGCTTGACGCCACGCCAAGTCTTTTGATAATTGCTTTTGATCACGTGCGTAATCTTGGGCAAAAATTCAGCGAAGAAATGGTCTGGCGTGGTTTCGATATGTTTTTCCAATACAAAAAAAGTATCGTTGGCAGTTTTCTTATCAATATGCCAATGATGTTTTGGCGGGTATTTTCTCAAAAAAGTTTTTACCCTTTTGGAAACAATAAGTCCTCCAAAGGTAATAAGGATATCTGGTTGGAGTTTTTCAAACTCTTCATTGGTCAATGGCGTGATAATCTTGTCGATACTCGGAAAAAATTCCTCGTTGTGTACATTGGAAATCGTTTCGGTAAACACAATTACGCTATTGTCATTGGCCAATTCATCGATCCACTTTTGATCCAAATGGTTTGGAGGATTTGCGCCAATCAAAATCATCTTCCTGGCAGATTCGTTCCAATCAATAAGACAATCTTCGATAATAGTCTTTTCGATTTTCTTTTTATCCTTTTCTACAAATGGTTTCACTTCCGGTTTGACGGTAAGCTTGTCTGTCAATTGGTACAACGGTTCATCGAAAGGCACATTGATGTGTACAGGTCCATTACGGTGTATGGCCAGATTGATGGCCGCGTTTATTTCGTCTTCGTTATACGACTGGATATCATCCTGAAGCCCGAGAAAACGCTCCAATTTGTCTTCAATGTTCTTGAATATTGGCAATTCTTCCTGTTCCGACAGGTTGAGTTCGTCCTTTAAATCCAATTTCAGGTTGGCAGAATACAGGATGTGGTTGGCAAATACATTTTTTTGGTTGATGGTCTGTCCGTCCCCGATACCCACCAAATGTTTAGGCCTGTCAGCAGAAAGCACAATCAATGGTATATCACTGTAGTACGCTTCCGAAATCGCCGGGTAATAATTGAGCAATGCGCTTCCCGATGTGCATACAACAGCGGTTGGCTCCCGCAATTGCTGTGCAATACCCAAAGCGAAAAATCCTGCACTTCGCTCGTCCACTATACTATAGCATTGAAAAAAAGGGTCGTTTGTAAACCCGATGGTCAATGGGGCATTCCTACTCCCCGGGGATATAACGATGTGCTTGACGTTTTTTGCCTTGAAAAGTTGCACCACCGTTTGTGCGAGCGGAATTTTGGGATAGTTCATGTAAACAACATTCTTGCAGCAAAATTACAAAATAGCACTCCCAATTACAAGATGCTTTTGATAATCTGTGATTTTGAAACTGTTTCCTCCCATTCTTTTTCGGGTACCGAATCTTTTGTGATGCCACCACCCACATAGACAGACACTTGATTATCTTTAAGTTGCATGCAACGCAAATTGACATAAAGTTGCGAAACCAATTTAACTGAAGCGTAAGCATTGTTTTCTATATTCCGGCCGTTAGGATTGCGAAGCAACTTTTCCTTGAAGTTCAATTCGCCCAAAAATCCCGTATAATACTCACGGTCATACTGTTCGTTTTGTAAAATAAACCGTTTGGCTATGGACTTTGGCAAACCACAGACTGCTGGTGTTGGATGCAATTGTTCCAACAATGCTCCCATATGGAAAGTTTTTGGATGTATTGTTGCCAAAATATCGGTTTTTAAGTGTAGGAGATGGCCTGCCCTGACCGTTTGCACTTCCGAAACTTCAATCTTGTCAACCGATTTATGCAAACCCTCGACGATAAAATCCGTAACGATCTGTTGTTCTTCTTTTTCCTTTTGTAGCCAAACAACATCAGTTGTAGCATTGTATTTCTGTGTTCCCGCCAACGACATGGTGGTCAATTTATTACCCTCTATTCTCAATAAAGTTTCCGGGGTTGCGCCAAGCCACAATCCTACTTTTGGATGGAAAAAGAAATACACAAAAGCGGTGGGATACCTGTCCAGAAGGTTCAAGAAAATCCGGGATGGGTCGTTATCATTTATCAAAATGGTTTCTCTACGTGAAACGACCACTTTGTGGAAGTCCTTTTTTTCTATAGCTTCCAAGGCGTTTTGCACTAATGCAATGTGAACTTGTTTATCGGCAGTGTTGTCGGTATCTTGATGTTGCGAAGCCCTTTGGTTTATAGTCGAAACAAACTCACATTCAATAGTTTTACATTGTTCTTTTGGGATAAGAACGGTGTTTTTGACAGTATCAAAAGGAGCAAAAACAAAGCCACTTTCTGTAAAATCAGTTACCAAATGTAGTTCCGTATCGCTTTGGAGCAAGGCTCTTACGGTGCTTTCGTTGGGTTTTCGGTATGCAACTATCGGCAGCCTATTGCCAAATTGCTCCTTGACCTGTGCAAGAAACGCCTCAAACGCCATCATTTCGATTTTGGTAACGTGATGGTCGACAACCTGCAGATGGACACCAAAGCCCCGTTATCGTCCGTGACCTTAATATCCAAAAGTTGCGTGGTTTTGCCCTTGTGCAAAAACGTGGCTTTTGCATACACAAAACCTTCCTTGACACTTTTCAAATGGTTGGCAGTAATTTCCAGACCGCGCACGAACATTTTTTCGGTATCAATGAAAATGTGCGAAGCAAAACTCCCTACACTTTCCGCCAAGGCTGCCGTAGCGCCACCGTGCAACACACCGTCGGGCTGAAAAACCTTTGAGTTGACGGGCATTCTGGCCACTAGATAATCCTCTCCATAATCAACCATTTCGATATTCAGGGTTTCCATAAGGGTGTTTTTACTGGCCATATTGGCCATGAGCAAGATGTTTTCTTTAGAATTTTGCATGGGAATTTTTAAATTTATACAAAAATACAAACATCCACCGAAATGGTTGCACCCTATTTAGAAAACGACCGTGTTATATTGTCGCTTTTGGACTTGAGCAATTACAGGCACCTCTCTGAAATTGCCAAAGAAGACGGTTTGCTCTACTATTCGCCTTCCGATATTTCGACACCCGAAGCCCTTAAAGCGTATGTCCAAGCTGCAGTTGACGACTATTACCATCAAACTGCAATCCCGTTTATTATATTTGACAAAACAAAAAACGCATACGCCGGAAGCACCCGATTTGGACTTATCAACCGGAAAAACAAGGTACTACATATTGGATGGACGTGGATTGGAAAGACATTCCAAGGTTCGGGGCTGAACAAACAGATAAAATTCTTAATGTTGCAATATGCTTTTGAAACTCTGGCGTTTGACAAAGTAGAATTTCGAATCGATGAGCGCAATACACGTTCCCGCAAAGCAGTGGAGCATATTGGCGCAACACTTGAGGGCATATTGCGAAAAGATACGTTGATGAACGATGGCTTTAAGCGGAATACCTGTTGCTATGGCATCTTGAAAGAAGAATGGCCCGAAATTAAAAAAACCGTTTTTAAGGATTATTATCGACAACAAGATTACCAATAATGGATTTTACGGGCAAAATGGCATTGGTATGCTCAATACTCGGCCCTGCTACCCAAACGGTTTTATACGTGGCTTCCTTGGCAGCCTTTTCGGTTGCTTTCATTCCTATAGAAAAACGTATCAACTTGACCCATTTTTTGAGCTTTTTATTCTTATTGAGGACAGATTCGAACCAAGTCTGTTTCGTTCCGATTTTCTGGACATAGGGTGTATTTATGACCGTGCAGGGCGTTCCTGAAATCTTTTCAGTCATCACGATATCTTTTGCGCCATAATCCACACAAGCTTGTTTGTACTCATCGGTAACATTGGCTTCAACCGAAGCGATAAAAGGACTTCCCACAGAAACGCCATCGGCACCGTAACCCAACATCTGGTCAACATCCACTTTCCTGCCAACGCCACCTGCTGAAATTATCGGAATATGACAATGTACCTTCAAAAGTTTGATCAGTTCTTCCGGGGGTATTGCACCTCGATGGCCACCCGCCTCGTTGTTGACCGCAATAATAGCATCTGCACCAAGGCTTTCGACTTTTTGTGCAAACTTCAGATCCGTAACGTCGCAAAAAACCTTGATGCCCGCTTTGTGCGCTTCTATAATGGTCTCTTCGGGGCTTCCCAGCGAGGTGATGATAAAATCACAGCCTTCCTTGCAAAGCAACAAAAGCTGTTCCTTGTATTTTATATTTGATTTATTGACTATAAGGTTAAAACCAAATGCACCTCCCTGTCCCAAAGAACTTTTGGCAGCTTTGAGTTCGTTGATGGCGGCTTTGAGTTCCGGCAAAGTTCTGTAATTCAGCGCCGGAATGCATCCGGCTATGCCATTTGCCATACCTTCTTTGACCATGGCAGTATTGGACACCAAAAACATGGGCGCCATGATTATCGGATGTTTTATGTTGAGGAGTCGGGTTAGTTCAGTTTGCATGATATTGGTTTATGGAATAACAAAAAAATTGTTGCATTTGCGAAATTTACAACAGTTTTTTTGTTTTCCCCAAATATGTCATTCACATTTTCAATTATCGGAAGCTTTCAACATTTGTGGTGTGGCAGTAAAACTGAACCATCAAAACATGCCGTACTTTTTACTGCCATTATTTATGGGATATCGTGTAGTTAATGGCAATAGAAATCCAAAACTCCTGTACGTGAAAATTTCTGAAAAAATGTAGGGGAAAAATTTCTGTGGGCCAAAAAAAACATGGATCTCAAAAATATTATATCGTTTTTTCTTTAGGCTAAAGTCTTTAGAATTTTTCAATTTTACCCAAAACATTTTTTCAATAAAAATGCCCCACATTTCTATGGGGCATTTATGACTTCAAGATTTTAAGATGTTACTTGACTTCTTCAAAATCTACGTCTTCAACATTGCTGCTTTCGCCTGCTTGTCCGTTTTGTGAAGCACTACCCGCATCGTGGTTGTGTTGCTCGCCACTTTGGGCTTCAGCCTGCGCCTTGTACATCTCTTCGCTGGCCGCTTTCCAAGCTTCGTTTATTTTTTCCAAAGCCGGATCTATCAGCGCAACGTCCTTACTTTCAAAAGCACTTTTCAACGTTCCCAAAGCAGTTTCGATAGCCTGTTTTTTATCTTCCGACAATTTATCGCCAAACTCTTTCAGCTGACTTTCGGTCTGGAAAATCATTGCATCTGCAGCATTGAGCTTATCGGCTTTTTCCTTGGCTTTTTTGTCAGCTTCAGCATTAGCTTCGGCATCGGCTTTCATTCGTTTGATTTCTTCTTCGGTCAGACCTGAAGAAGCTTCGATACGGATGTCTTGCGTTTTGTTTGTAGCCTTGTCCGTAGCAGTCACGTGGATGATACCGTTGGCATCGATATCAAAGGTAACTTCGATTTGCGGTGTACCTCTTCGTGCCGGTGGAATACCGTCCAGATGGAAACGTCCGATGGTCTTGTTATCTGCTGCCATTGGCCTTTCGCCCTGTAACACATGGATTTCCACGGACGGTTGATTGTCTGCAGCAGTGGAGAAAATCTGGCTTTTCTTTGTAGGGATGGTTGTATTGGCATCGATAAGTTTTGTCATCACATTGCCCATGGTTTCTATACCAAGCGACAACGGAGTAACGTCGAGAAGCAATACATCTTTGACATCGCCGGTCAATACACCGCCTTGTATGGCGGCTCCAACCGCCACAACTTCATCGGGGTTAACGCCTTTGTTTGGTTTTTTTCCAAAAAATTTCTCAACAGCTTCCTGTACTGCGGGAATCCTGGTTGAACCACCAACGAGGATGATCTCATCGATTTCACTTTTTGAAATTCCTGCAGCTTTGATTGCTTTTTCGCAAGGTTCGATGGTGCGTTTAACGAGATCATCGATCAATTGCTCAAATTTTGCCCTTGTCAAGGTTTTTACCAAGTGCTTTGGCCCGGTAGCCGTAGCCGTTACATACGGCAAGTTGATTTCTGTTTGAGCCGAAGAGGACAGTTCAATTTTGGCTTTTTCTGAAGCTTCTTTCAAACGTTGCAAAGCCATAGGGTCTTTGCGCAGGTCGATACCTTCTTCTCTGTTGAACTCCTCTGCCAACCAACTGATGATTTTCTCATCAACATCATCGCCACCCAAGTGGGTGTCGCCATCTGTTGAAAGAACTTCAAAAACACCGTCGCCCAACTCAAGGATGGACACGTCGTGGGTACCACCTCCAAAGTCGAATACAACGATTTTTTGATCTTTGCCTTTTTTGTCAAGGCCGTAAGCCAAAGCAGCAGCAGTAGGTTCGTTGATGATCCTTCGCACTTTCAGACCGGCAATTTCGCCTGCCTCTTTGGTGGCCTGACGTTGCGAATCGTTAAAATAAGCCGGAACGGTAATGACCGCCTCGCTAACGGTAGTGCCGAGATAATCTTCGGCGGTTTTCTTCATTTTCTGCAGAATCATTGCAGAAAGTTCCTGTGGCGTATAAAGACGTCCGTCAATGTCCACGCGAGGGGTGTCGTTGTCGCCTTTTAATACTTTATAAGGTACGCGTCCTGCTTCATTTTTAGATTCTGAATATTTGTTACCCATAAAACGCTTGATGGAATAAACCGTTTTGGTCGGGTTTGTTACCGCTTGGCGCTTGGCCGGGTCACCAACTTTTATCTCTCCGCCATCTACAAAAGCGATGACCGATGGTGTGGTTCTTTTGCCTTCTGCGTTAGGGATCACTACCGGCTCACTGCCTTCCATTACCGAAACGCAGGAGTTGGTTGTGCCTAAATCGATTCCAATTATTTTACTCATGGTTTTAATATTATTGTTGTGTGTTAATTTAAAAATTTGCTTTGTGTATGTCAATGACTGTGCCACGGCACAAAAACTGACAGGATGGCAGATTGGTTTTTTTTCAATCCCTTGTTGAACAATTTTTATCAATTAACTTTGCTTCCTATGCACAGTTTAGTGAGAACTTTGACGACAGTAGTTCATTGCCTACTGACCATAAGACCATAGATTTATCCGCCTATGATGGTCAACAAATCTATATCGCTTTTGTCATGATGCAAATAGTGAAGATCTAAAACATTTTAATATTAACACCCAAACAACCCGCGGTCAATTAAATGGCTGGGGTTTTATTTTACAGAAACGGTTTTTGCCGGATCCTGCCCAATGTTATCAGTCTTTCATTCACGAAAACCATTATCTTTGCACTACAAAATCGATAGCGAACATGGAATGCATTTCTGTCTTTGATATGTTGAAAATAGGTGTAGGGCCATCAAGCTCGCACACACTTGGCCCGTGGCGTGCCGCCGAACGTTGGATCGTAGAGCTCAAAGCCGACAACAAATTTGAAAGGGTTGAAAACATAACGGTCGATTTATACGGTTCTTTGTCGCTCACCGGAAAAGGTCATGCCACGGATTATGCCGTTATGTTGGGATTGAGCGGTGCAGACCCGGAAACCGTTCCTATAAATGATATAGATACTATCATTAACGATATAAAAACATCCGGCACCTTGGAATTCAACGGCGAATTTCCCTTGGTGTTCACTCCAGCAAACGACATTATATTCAACAAGAAGTTCCTTCCCTTCCATGCAAACGGCATTAAATTTACTGCAACCATAGAAGGCAAAAAAAACAGTTCCACCTTTTATTCCATAGGTGGCGGTTTTGTGATAAAAGAAGAACGGAAGAATGCAAAAAAGAACAAAGAGATTTTCAACAACACTTTTCCATATCCCATACAGTTAGGGAGCGAATTGCTTGATTATTGCAGTAAGCTCAACATGTCAATTTCAAGTGTAGTGCTCGAAAATGAAAAATCGATTCGAACGCCAGAAGCCATTGATGAGGGACTGCTCCGCATCTGGAACACCATGCTTGAATGTATGTACATCGGTTGCCATACAGAAGGCAACCTACCCGGCGGATTGAACGTAAGGCGCAGGGCTTATGACATGCATCAATCACTCAAAGGCGATTTGCCGTATAATGGGCCACAAGAATGGTTACAGACCATCCGGAAAACCGAAGTGAAGTTCCGTCAGATCCTGAAATGGGTGAGTTGCTTTGCCTTGTCTGTCAATGAAGTCAATGCTTCACTTGGGCGCGTTGTAACGGCACCGACCAATGGCAGTGCAGGCGTAATTCCCGCTGTGTTGATGTACTATATGGTTATCGAAAACCACAATGCCGATTTTGAACATATTAAAAAATTCTTATTGGTGTCAGGCGAAATAGGCAGTATTTTCAAAAAAGGAGCGACAATTTCGGCAGCCATGGGTGGCTGTCAGGCCGAGATAGGCGTTTCGTCAGCTATGGCTGCCGGTGCGTTGTGCGAATTGCTTGGAGGCACCCCAGAACAAGTTTTGATTGCCGCAGAAATCGCCATGGAACACCATCTTGGGATGACCTGTGACCCTATTGGCGGTCTGGTTCAGGTACCGTGTATTGAACGCAACGCCATGGGTGCCATCAAAGCCATAAATGCAGCAGAACTTGCCATGGATACCAATCCTGAAAACGTGAAGGTACCACTCGACAAAGTGGTACAGACCATGTGGGAAACTGCCAAGGACATGAATACCAAATACAAGGAAACTTCCGAGGGCGGGCTTGCCGTGGGCGTAAACCTCTCGGATTGTTAAGTTGTTTACCTGTCAACCTGGTTCAATACCGCTTAAAGAAATAACTCTTTTTTTTGGGCAATAAAAGTTTTTGAAATAGGTTATATTCCTTTTTTCACAATCTGCTTATTTGAAAGACATTCAAAAGAAAGCGACTGTATCAAACCAAATCATCAATAAAATGAAAGTTTTGGCTGTACACCTTTTTCGGCCATACGATTTCCGATAACCGTAAGGGAACCTTAAAAAAAGCTCCTTTATTTTCCGTTCTCGATAACGATTGTTCAATGATAAGCAATCCTACATCAATGATATTTTTCAGTTCGTAAAAATCTTTGGTTACAGTCTGCTTTTTTTCTGTTTCAGAAAGTTCGTTTTTCCAAAGGGTCAATTGTTCTCGGGCAAATGACAATTCGTTATCCGTTCGGACAATCCCTGCATTTTTGAGCATCAAAGTTTGTACTTCTTTTTTCTTTTGTTGAACAAAATCATTAGAAACAATACCCTTTTTTTTGCTGTTTTTGTAGGAAATGTTTTTGGGTTTGTCTTTTTGTTGGATATAATTTTCAGCCAGATAATGATATATTTTATCGGCATACACAAGAGCTTCCAACAAAGAATTTGAAGCCAAACGATTGGCTCCGTGAAGTCCTGTTCGGGAACATTCTCCACAGGCAAACAGATTTTTTACTGAAGTCTGTCCGTTTTTGTTTACGGAAATTCCTCCACAGATATAATGTTGCGAGGGAGCAACGGGTATCCAGTCTTTGGAAATATCAATTCCCCAAGAACAGCATTGCTCATAAATCATCGGAAAATGATTGACAAATGAGGTTTTATCTAAATGTGTACAGTCAATATAAACACACGGTTCTTTTGATACTTTCAACTCAATATCGATACTTCTCGAAACAATATCCCTCGAGGCAAGTTCCCCTCGACTATCGTATTTAAGCATAAAGCGTTCGCCATTTCGTGTTCTCAAATACGCTCCAAAACCACGTACAGCTTCAGAGATCAAAAACGTCGTATCTATGGTTTCGTTGTAGAGAGCAGTTGGGTGGAATTGCACAAATTCCATATCCCGAATTTCGGCCTTTGCCCGAAAAGCCATCGCAATTCCGTCTCCTGTTGCAATTTTCGGATTGGTGGTATGTCCGTAAACTTGTCCAATTCCTCCTGTTGCCAAAATCGTATAATCGGAAATAAAAGCGGTTGTCTGATTGGTTTTTTCGTCCAAAACATACATTCCCAAACACTGATTTTCAGAAACAATCAGCTCCAAACCGAAATGATAATCGAGTATGGTTATATTCTTTTGGGTTTGAGCTTGGTCAAGTATGGTCATTTCGATTTCGTAACCCGTTCGGTCTTTGTGATGCACCACACGATGGTCTGAATGTCCTCCCTCTTTGCCTAAATCCAATTCGTTATTGATGTTTTTGTCGAATTCAGCACCCCATTCAATCAGTTCCCGCAATCGTTCTGGACCGTCTTTTATGACCATTTCGACTACGTCTTCATCACACAACCCATCCCCGCAAATGAGAGTATCTTCGATATGTTTTTTATAAGAGTCTTGTGTATGTGTAACAATCGCAATTCCCCCTTGTGCATACTTGGTGTTGGACTCCTCCTGATTGGATTTGGTTACGACCGTAATATGCTTTTCAGGGAATTTTCGGGCTAATTTTATGGCTAATGAAATTCCTGCCACTCCTGAACCTGCAATTAAAAAATCCGTTGTTTTCATCATCACGAAAGATTTAGCATACGTTCTATCGGAATTAAAGCTTTTTCTCTGATTTCTTCGGAAACCGTAACTTCAGGGCTTTCGCTCAACAGACAATCATAAACTTTTTGAAGTGTATTGAGTTTCATATACATACATTCGCTACACGCACATGTGTTATCTTCGTAGGCAGGTGCAGGAATAAGCATTTTTTCGGGAACTTCCTGATGCATTTTGTGTAGAATTCCTGCCTCGGTAGCTACGATAAATTTCTGTTTCGGACTGTTTTTGACGTAATTTATCATTCCCGCAGTCGAGCCGATATAGGAGGCTGTTTTTAGGATATGCGTTTCAGATTCGGGGTGAGCGATGATTTCTGCATCGGGATTTTCTTTGTACAAAGCAATCAGTTTGTCCAGTGAAAAAGCCTCGTGAACGACACACGAGCCGTCCCAGAGCAACATATCACGACCTGTTTTATCTATAATATATCGTCCTAAATTCTTGTCGGGAGCAAAGATTATCGGAGTTTCTTTTGGAACAGATTCTACGATTTTCAAGGCATTTGACGAAGTACAAACAATATCACTCAACGCTTTGATTTCAGCCGAACAATTCACATAGGTAATAACCAAATGATCGGGATGTTTCTCTTTGAATTTCTGAAAAAGGTCGGGTGGACAAGATTCGGCCAATGAACAACCTGCATTCAAATCCGGAAGAATAACTTTTTTGTTTGGGTTCAGTATTTTGGCTGTTTCTGCCATAAAGTGAACTCCTGCAAAAAGTATAATGTCCGCCCCCACATTTACAGCTTCCTGTGACAAACCTAAACTATCTCCTACATAATCAGCAATATCTTGTATTTCAGGCTCCTGATAGTAGTGGGCAAGTATAACAACGTTTTTTTCCTTTTTGAGTTGCAATATTTTTTCTTTTAGATCTTTCATCGGAAAAAAGTTCAGAATATTAAGGCCAAAGTAAAAACAAATCTGTCTTTTAGGATATGACATTCGTCACATATCCGATAATTTTTTAGCCACAGATACACAGATTTTTCTTGTTTTTTAAAACACCCCCAAAAAAAATATGCACTCATATTTGTAGTGCATTATCAAATAAAAACATAAAAAACTTATAACCAGATATTTATATTTAACCGCAGGTAACAGATACTGTTTTTATAGAATATAACTGAATTTTAAACTTATATCTGTGCATCTGCGGCTTTAATAAATCCCACCGTATCGCACAAAACTTCCTAAAACAAGCATTGCCAGACCAATAAGTGTAACGGAAACGATAAAAATTCCCACTTTGTGCATGTTTTTTTCGTTGAGTTTCGGGAAAATGAAACGGTCTGCTGTCAGAGCCAATGCAAAAGTGACAAGTAACAAAATCAACTTTACGGAAACTACTCGTTCGATTCCGTTTGAAAACGAAAACCACGTACCAAATGTTACGTTATAATCATAAGCCATCATTATTCCTGTAATGACAAGGATAATCAGAGCAGGCATTCCGAAAGGTTCGTAGCTTTTTTTAAAGTTTTGAAGTCTATTTATGTCTTTTTCTCGGATAGCTTTCGGGAGAATTCGGACAGCCAAAAACAAATGCCCTCCAACCCAAATCGTAGCACAAATCAAATGAATAATTAAAAGAATGTGATGGAAATTCATTGTGACAAAGCCTTATAATTCATTGTTTGGGCAACATCATTAAACAAATAGCCGATTACCTCATCTTCACGAACGCTCTCGTAAAATCTATCCACCAAAACCTCTATATCTTTTCTGTTTAGAATATCCTCTTTCATTTTGATACAATTATTAACACTACAAAATTATGGAGAGTTATGCTATAAAGTTTATGATTTGGGTCATAGAATCCAATCTATCAAATAGATGCGATAGTGAAAAAAATGTTAAAATTTATCAAAAACAATCTCAAATCAAAAAATAGACTTAATTTTGTTGCATAAACAACAATTGTCTATGCAACCAATATTAAATTATCAGGATTTTTACAATTTGCTTACGGGCAGAACACCCCAAGCTTTTAACCGTACGTTGATTAACAATTTCAAACAGGGTGGACTGGATTTGTCCAAGGAGCAATGGTCTATTTTGGCAGTTTTGTGGGAAAATGACGGTTGTTCGCAACAGTATTTGGCAGAAAAAAGTTTTCGGGACAGACCAAGTGTAACCCGGCTAATCGACAATATGGAAAAAGACGGTTTGGTTGAAAGATGTCCTGACGCAAATGACAGACGTCTGAATTTGATTTTTTTGACTGCAAAAGGCAGAGATATGGAACAAACGATAATTCCTTTGGTAAACAAAACCGTTGAGGAGGCTATTAACGGAATTACATCCGAGAAAGTAAGTGTTGTCAAAGAAGTATTGCAAGAAATTTACAATAATTTAGAGGGTAAATAATATGGAAATCAAGAAACTACTAATGATGTTGACTTGTCTTTTAACGGTTTCAGTTTGGAGTCAAGTTGAAGTAAGTCCTGCTTTACAGGATGCAATTCGGTCAGCAGTTGAGAAAAATGCGTCTATCCGAAACAAACAACTCGAAGTCGAAAAAATCAGCACCGAGAAAAAAAGCGTTTGGAACAAATACATTCCAAAAATAGAGGGTTCGGTAAATTATATGTATTTCGACACGAATATTACACTCGATTTGCCTACGGGAAACATTCCGATTATCAATCAACCGGTTTTTGACGGAAAAACTTCTTTTGACAGCTATGGCAACGTACTTATGGGAAGTCTTATGGCAAAAACAGTTTTGTTTAGTGGTTTGCAAATTGAAAACGGAGCAAAAGCACTTGAACAAAAGCAAATCGGTACGGCTTACCTTTCGGAGGCAGAAAAAGAAAATCTTGCGAAAGAGGTTATTCATTCGTTTGACCAATTGCATTTGCTCAACGAAGTAGAAAAACTACTCGATGACAGTGAAAAACGTTTGGCAACCGAAACCAAAAGAGTCGAAAGAGCTATTATGGAAGGGCTTGCCATTCCGTATGACCGTGATAAGATAAAATTGGCAAACCTCGAACTGCAATCCAAAAAGGCAGAGTTGCAAGGCAACCGAAAAGTGCTGTATCAAAAAATAAATTACCTTACAGGATATTCCGAAAATCAAATCAACCAAGTGGAATATATGCTTATTCCGTATGTGATTTCGGAGGGTTTGTCGGTTGAAGATAAAAAAGAATTAAAGGCCTTGGAGTCGTTCAAAAAAGCTTCAGATTATGTGGTCAAAAAAGAAAAAGGCAGTTATCTTCCTGTTTTGGGAGCATTCGGAGGAATTACTTATACGAGTCTTTTTGATGCAACGATGATTACTCCCGAAATTCCAATTGTCAATTCCCAACTTTATGGAAAATTAAACGAATTTACGGTGAGCCCGAATTGGATGGTTGGAGTTTCTATGAAGTGGGAAATTTTTAGTGGATTTGAACGCAAACACAAAATCCATGAAGCAAAATTAAGTGCCGAACAAATACAAAATCAGTTAGACGATACCAAAGAAAAGTTTGCGTTGCTTTTGGAAAACAATTTGTCGAATTACAGAATTCAAAATCAAAAATACCAAATCGGTTTGGAGCAAGAAGGCGTGGCTTCCCACAATTTGAATATGGCTGTAAGGCAATATCAGGAAGGGCTTATTAATGTTTCGCAGAGATTGGAGGCCGAGAACGATTTGTTGAAAGCCTCGACCAATAAAATCCGAACATTAATCGACCAAAGACTTTCGGCATTGGAAGCGCTTTCGGTTTCAGGAGAATTATCTAAATTGTTTTAATAAAAAAGAATGTGTGCTAATTTGTATAATTTGTAGCTAAAAAATATAAAAATGAAAAAGATAGTAATAATAGCAGTTATAGCATTATCGGCAGTAGGTTGTGGAAAGTCGAATACCGAGATTATTCAGGGGAAAATCGAAAGAGAACAAATTGGAATTGTATCTAAAATACCAGGAAAAATTGTTGAAATTAGAGTTCAAGAAGGTGATTTTGTTAAGAAAGGTGATACGCTTGTCATTTTGGATATTCCGGAGGTTGATGCTAAAAAAAGTCAGGCAGAAGGTGCTGTTCAATCTGCAAAAGCTCAATATGATATGGCTGTAAAAGGAGCAACAGACAACCAACTCAAACAACTCGAAGCCAAGAGAAATGCCCTCAAAGAGCAGTATGAATTGGCTCAAAAATCCATTAACCGTTTGTCGAATATGCTCAAAGACTCTTTGGTTTCGCAACAAATGTATGATGAGGCTTTTGCCAAATATCAAGGTGCCCAATCGCAATATTTGGCAGTTCAGGCAGAGATTTCGGACGTGCGTTACGGAGCGAGAATTGAACAGCAAAGAATGGCATTAGGACAGCAGGAACGGGCTTTGGGAGCATTGCAAGAAGTTTCGGTTGCCGATTCCGAGAGGTATGTAATTGCTCCACAGGATATGACCGTAGAATCCATTACGCTTAATGTAGGCGAACTGGCACTTGCAGGTTATACTTTGGTTAGCGGAACCATTGCCAATACTACATATTTTAGATTTACCATTCCCGAAAGTCAACTTTCAAAAGTTCAGAAAGATCAGGAAGTAACGGTCAATGTTGTGTATAACAAAAGTGAGGTCAAAGGTAAAATAACTTCGGTAAAGGCATTGGGAGCGTATGCAAATATCGCAACAGCTTATCCTGATTACGAAATTCAGGAAGCTCTTTTTGAAATCCGTATCAATCCTATTGATGCTGGCCAGACAAAAGAATTATTTACAAAAACTACGGTTACTTTGGAATTGAAATAACAAACTATGAAAAACTTTTTATCACTTATAAAACGAGAATTCCGATTGTTTTGGGGCAATAGTGTGCTTCGGTTGTTGTTTATTGGAGCACCGGTAATGTACGGGATACTTTTGGGTTTTGTTTACCAGAAAGGGAAAGTTACAGATCTGCCCATTGTTGTAGTTGATGAAGACCAGAGCCAAATGAGCCAAAGAGCAATCGAAATGATGAATGACAATGAGGTTTTGAATGTTGCTTTTGTCCGTTACGACCAGAATGATTTGGCAAAAATCGTAGCCGAAAACGACAATATTCCGGCAGTTGTAATTATTCCGAAAAATTTTGAGAAGCAGGTAATGACCAAAAAATATCCCGAAGTACTTACCATAGTAAACACCTCGAATGTTTTGACAGCCAATTATGCTTCGACAGCCATTCAGGTTTGTTTGGGAACACTCAAAGCAGGAGTTCAAATCGAAACCCTCAAAAAGCAAGGATTGCCCGAAAGTGTGGCAATGACACAGTATGAGCCGTTCAAAACCACTTTTATCAAAAAATACAACCGAAGCACCAACTATATGTACTTTTTGTGGCCCGGGATTTTGGCTACGGTTTTGCAACAGGTTTTGCTTTTGGGTTTAGCATTGTCTTTTGCTTCGGAATATGAAAACGGAACCTTTAGAACATTGGTTTTCGAAAACAAATCAATCCTTAAAATAATGGCAGTAAAGATAATTCCGTATTTAGTAATGAGTTTCGGAATATGGATTTTGTACTATTTATTTACGCTGTGGTTTAGGATTCCAGCTTTTGAAAATTTGTTGCCTTTAACGCTTGTAGCGGGGATTTTCGTGCTATCGGTTTGTTTTATTGGCATACTGGTTAGCATCCTGATTCCCAGCCAGCTCAAAGCAACCGAAATCCTTATGGTAGTGGCCACACCGAGTTTTATTTTGAGTGGGTTTACGTGGCCATTGTCCCAAATGCCCGGCTGGGTGGTGGCGATTGCAGATATGATTCCATTGACGCACTTCCTCCAGGCTTTTAGGGTTTTATTGATTGAAGGTCAAGGTCTGGCACAATGTTCCAGACCAATATGGGCCATGATTTTGATTGGGTTGGTCTGTGCGGTGTTGTCTTATATTGCTTTGTATTTCAAAAAGAAAAAAGTGTTGAGATTGGAATGATTTTGGAGTTTAAAGAGGTTGTCAAAGAAAACCAAAACAGAACAAGTAAAAACCTCTCAACTACCCCTTGCTGCAATTGTCTTTTCTTCTGGTATCAATAAGATAAATCAGTTTCCAATAGCCATCAATCTTTGCCAACTGCATGGAATTGACGCCACAATGGCTTAACTGGCCATTGAACCAAAATTCATACGGTGCCCAGACATGCGCCATGGCTCCATCAATCTGGACAATAGCATTTAAGAGTTTTTCTTCAAATTGCACATCATCCGGAATCGAAACTATGGAATTTAAAAAATCAAGATAGCTTTCGTTTTTAACAATGGTATTTCCCAGTAGGTCTTTGGTAACCGTCTGCACGATTACGCTTTTTGCGATGGCACTCTCCATCATGGCGCTATCTTTATTATGAAAACCCGTAAAAAAAACATCGACAGTTCTTCTAACGGATTCTTCTTCCGGATTTTGTGCAAAACCCAATACGCACAAAAACAAAAACAAAAAAGTTGCTGTTTTTTTCATGACAAATTCATTAATAAACTAAAGGTAGTAAAATTTCAATATCTGACGATTAGTTGTTTAGATATTATTGCCAAAGCACAATAGGCTACTCACTTATTGCAAATCGACTGTTTTCATAATATAATTGAAGTTGGCATTTGTGATTTGAAATTTTATCCGGTATCCGAACAAATATTTTTTCCTTATATTTCGATTTTGAAATATAACCCCAATGAAGTATTCCCCATACAAAATCAGCCTTATCTTGTCACTGGTATTACTTGCACTTTATGGGCTTACATATTTCAGTTCCTCAAAAGAGACCGAAGAAGGCAAATACCAAGAGGGTTTTTTTGTGGGCGATTTCATTATTAAATACCCATTGACCTCGACCTTCTTGGAGCAACAAAAAGAACTTGCCAAAGCAGATCACAAAATACTGGACAGCATCGTAGCCAACGTAGAAGAACTGATTGTCAAAGAAGACGAGCCTGAAACCATAAGGGAAATAGTCATCGAGGAAGGGCCAACCATTACCCTACCCTTTGTTCCCAAAATCCCGGATCTTTCCAAAACCGACACTTCAAAAGTGCAACGCATCCGATATCCCGATCCAAAATTTGATTTTATCGATAACCTCCGCGAAAACTTAAGAAGTCCCAATTGCAGGATTATACATTATGGCGACTCACAAATTGAGGGCGACCGCATTTCGGCATATTTGAGAAACCGACTCCAAGGTCTTTACGGAGGTAGTGGCCCGGGATTTGTGCCAATAGTGCAAGTTTACAACTCCATAAGTGCCAGTGTCACACATTCTGAAAATTGGACGCGCCATGCCTATTTTGACCCTAAACAAGAAAAATTTGAACACAAAAAATACGGCGCTTACAATTCGCTCTCCCGATTTACGATGGACTATGGACCGGACATTGACAGTACACTTTTAAGCTCGCTTCCACTGGTCAAAGCGACCATTACCATCGGTATCCCGACAAAATCGTATGGGTCTTTAAAAAAATTCAGCAGAGTTGGCCTGCATTATGGCAATGCATTGGCACCTACCAGTGTTAAAGTTTATAAAGACGATGTATTGATCAAAAGCGAATCGTTGATAGCCGATGGCAATTATCATAAATTCAATATTGAATTGGCATCTACTCCAGATATTTTACAAATAGTAATCGAAAGCAAAATAAGCCCCGATTTTTATGGACTTACCCTCGATGGCACTAATGGCATCTCGTTGGATAATGTGGCAATGCGCGGCTCTTCAGGAACGGTATTTGCCGGCACCAACGCCACCACCTTCCAACAGATGTACAACGAATTAAAACCCAAATTGCTGATATTCCAATATGGCGGTAATGCCGTACCCTACCTCAAAGATTCGGCAAAAGTCAAGGAATATTCAAATTATATAAAAAACCATGTGCTTTGGGCAAAACGGAAGGCTGGCAACGCCAGTGTTATTTTTGTAGGTCCATCCGATATGACCACGACCATAAATGGCCAAATGGAAACCTATCCCCTTCTGCCCTTTTTTAATGAAACGCTACAAGATATTTGCCTCAAAAACGGGATTGCATACTGGGACATGTTCAAAGCCATGGGAGGTAAAAACGCTATGAAATATTGGGTCGAACAACAATTGGCCGCCAACGATTACACGCATTTTTCGCCTTCAGGAACAAAGGTCATTTCCGAACTTTTCTTTCTGGCATTATATCTCGATATAAACGACATTCTATGAAAATACACGCCTTGGCAGTTATCCTGTTTTTTTATACCGTATCGGCCTTTTCACAGCGTTATGTCTTGGACAGTATCAAACCCACTTTAGGTCATCTTATTGATTTTGAATCCAATCGGTTTAGGTATGTGGAAGAATCTGCGACATTCAAAGCATTTTTTCAACGGTTGGACAGTATTTATTTGGGCAAAACGGACAAGCTCCATATCTTTCACATTGGTGGTTCGCACATCCAAGCCGATGTTTACCCAAACAAAATCCGCACCTATCTGCAAAACATGAACGATGTGGCGATGGCACAGCGTGGTTTTGTTTTCCCCTATTCTTTGGCACACACAAACAATCCGTCAAATTATCGGATAACTGCCAAAAAAGAACTGTGGAAGGGCTATCGTATTTCTGCAAAAAAAGACAGTAGTGTTTGGGGCTTATCGGGCATCACCGCAGCATTTAGAGCCAAAACAGATACCATTTACATCAAAGCAAATCATAAAAATCATACAAAAAACCCCTACACATTTGACAAGTTACGGCTATTCTACAACACATCAAAAGACAATTATGTGATAGCACCATTGGATTCAGGGTTAGTGGTTTCCGAATTGATGAACGGCGATAAAATGTATCGAGAATTTCGCTTTAGGGAAAAAATAGATTCGTTGGCACTGCGTGTCCAGATCCGCGATTCAACAATACCAAAACCAGAATTGGCGCTCATGGGCATGGAATTCATGAACGACTCACCCGGAATAGAATACACCTCTATTGGGGTCAACGGCGCAAGTTTTGCGTTCTATGACAGGGCAACTTTTTTTGAAGAACAACTCCAGCTTTACCAACCGGACTTGTTCATTATTTCAATTGGAACCAATGATGCGTACATGCCTAAAGACCAATTCAACCCAATCCGTTTTAAGGCATATTACGAATCGTTCATTCAAATGGTATTGCGCAATTTTCCCGATTGCGCACTACTGCTTACTGTCCCGAACGATGACTATTATAAGCGGAAATACAAAAATCCAAACACGGCAGTACAGGAAAAAATCATCTTGGAGCTTGCCAAAAAATACAATTTGGCCGTATGGGATTTTTATGAAATCATGGGTGGTTATGGATCGTCAAACCTTTGGTTCAAAAATCAGCTTATGCGGAGAGACCGCATCCATTTTACATCTTTGGGTTACAGCATTAAGGCAGATTTGTTTATGGAGGCATTTATAAAAGCTTGGGCTACAACAACGCTTCGTCCAGAGGAGGAACTATTGGAGCATTTCAAAAATTTGGATGAATAGACTGTACGACATATTCGAGTTTTCAGAGGATTTCCCTTTGATTTTTACACAGGCCAATTTTTGGATATTTTTTGTAGTGACCTATTTTTTGTTTGCACTGTTCTACAAGAAGATTGCCCTTCGCAACACCTACCTACTATTGGCATCCTTGTTTTTTTATTACAAAACCAGCGGCCTTTTTGTCGGCATACTGGTTTTTAGCACAATTACCGATTTTTTCTTCGGCAAAGCCATTTACAAAAGTCAAAACCGTACTATTCGGTATTTGTTCGTGACTTTGAGCGTTGTCATCAACTTATCGGTTTTGTGCTATTTTAAGTATGCCTATTTTTTCACCGACTCCTTCAATATGCTTTTTGGAACACAATACGAAGTGTTCAATTGGCTTGCACATTGGGGCAATGGCTTTGCCAACCAAAATTATTTTACGGTCGATAAAATCATTCTCCCTGTCGGTATTTCATTTTACACCTTTCAGACCATCAGTTACAGTGTGGATATCTTCAGGAAGAAGCTTAAACCGCTCGATTCCATTCTGGATTTTGGGTTTTATGTGAGTTTTTTTCCACAGCTCGTTGCCGGCCCCATAGTCAGGGCAGAAAACTTTGTACCCCAGATTTCGAAACCCACCATCATAACAAAAGCCGATTTTGACAAAGGAACCTTTATGATAATAAAGGGATTAATCAAAAAAATGATATTTGCAGATTTTATCGCGATGCACTTTCTGGACCGTGTTTTTGATGCTCCGGAAATGTATTCAGGTTTTGCCAATGTCATGGCAATGTTTGGGTACACACTCCAGATTTATGGCGATTTTGCAGGCTATACCGATATCGCTATCGGGCTGGCACTGCTCATGGGTTTTAAGTTGCCCATAAACTTCAATTCGCCATACAAAGCCACCAATGCAGGCGATTTTTGGAAACGTTGGCACATTTCGCTCTCTACCTGGCTTCGGGATTATCTTTACATACCTTTGGGCGGCAACAGAAACGGAACCGTAGCATCGTATCTAATTCTATCCATCATTCTTTTGGGCGTGCTCTATGCGCTCCAGAATTTGTACGTGACTTTTACGGTTCTGGGCATTGCCCTTGTAGTATATATCGTTTCATTGTTTAACAAAAATGTTGAAAACCATATAAATACCAATATCAATTTGATGCTTACAATGCTTATTGGAGGACTTTGGCATGGTGCATCATGGAAATTTGTCATCTGGGGCGGACTGAACGGTTTGGGGATATTGGTTTACAAATATTGGCGAAAAATAAGCCCGTATGAACACCGCAACCAATGGTACATCCGCTGGTGGAAAATCCTAATAACCCTTATTTTCATCACATTTACAAGAATTTACTTCCGTGGCGAAAGCATGGATCACATCGCAAGATGGTACCATCAGGTGTTTTATCAAATGGATTGGCATTATGCTTGGGATATTTTGAGGCATTACCAAACCGTATTTTGGGTCATGCTTATCGGTTACGTTTCACATTGGCTACCACAAGCCTACAAAAACAAGATAGAATCCATATATTCCAAAAGCCCTATAATTCTAAAAATAGTCGCAGCCGTTGCAACTGGTGTTATCTGCTATCAAGCGTTCTCCACAGATTTTCAACCTTTTATCTATTTTCAGTTTTGACAAGTGGTTGAAGCGTTTTGATGTTAATACGTTGAGTTCAACCATACGCAATTATATTTTGTCCAACAAACACGTTATTTTAATTCCTCCTTGATTCATTAATTCATATTACCAATCGCCCAATTACCGAATTCTAAACAAATCTCACTACTTTTACACTAATAAAAACGAAAAACCAATGTCCGTAGCCAAAAACGATTATAAAAGAATTACCGTCAAAACTTTAGTGGATATGAAAGCTAAAGGCGAAAAAATATCCATGCTCACTTCCTATGATTATACCATGGCAAAGATTGTGGACGGTGCAGGAGTCGATGTCATTTTGGTAGGCGATTCTGCAAGCAACGTGATGGCGGGCCACGAAACCACTCTGCCCATTACTTTGGACCAAATGATTTACCATGCGGCAAGTGTCGTACGAGCCATCACCAGAGCACTGGTTGTGGTGGATTTGCCTTTTGGAAGTTATCAAAGCGACCCAAAAGAAGCCTTGCGTTCGGCCATACGCATCATGAAAGAAAGCGGTGGCCATGCCGTAAAACTTGAAGGAGGCAAAGAAATCCGTGAATCCATCAAACGCATCCTCAATGCCGGGATTCCGGTCATGGGCCACCTGGGACTGACTCCGCAATCTATATATAAATTTGGCACTTATACCGTCAGGGCAAAAGAAGATCAAGAAGCCCAAAAACTCAAAGATGACGCCATAATGCTCGAAAAAGCCGGTTGTTTTGCCATTGTCCTCGAAAAAATCCCTGCCAAACTTGCCAAAGAAGTCGCAGAAAGTGTAAGCATACCCATCATTGGCATCGGAGCGGGCAACGGGGTTGACGGCCAAGTATTGGTGCTACATGACATGATTGGGATGACCCACGAGTTCCACCCCCGATTTTTACGACGCTATATGAATCTTTACGAGGATATGACAAAGGCCATTTCTCAATATGTGGGTGACGTAAAATCGATGGATTTCCCAAGCGAAGAAGAACAATATTGACTTTTGGCCGGTATGTCGGACACTTTGCACTCCACAAAGCACAACCTCAAAGTGCTGTATGAAGATAACCACGTTATCGTTGTCAACAAACGTGCGGGCGATATTGTTCAGGGCGACAAAACGGGCGACACACCCTTGAGCGAAATTGTCAAGGAGTATATTCGGGATGTGCATCACAAAACGGGCAATGTTTATCTGGGCGTTGTTCACCGTTTGGACAGACCAACTACGGGCATTGTCGTGTTTTCCAAGACCAGCAAGGCATTGCCACGTCTCAACAAACTGTTTGCAGAAAAAGATGCAAAAAAAATATATTGGGCCATTGTTAAGAATGCGCCTGAAATTCCAAGCAGCAAGCTGGTGAACTGGCTACGAAAAAACGAAAAAAACAACAAATCGTATGTGGTGCCAGAAGCATCTAAAAACAGTAAAAAGGCGATATTATACTACAAAACCATCAAACGGCTTGACAATTATGTACTATTGGAAATTGAACTAGAAACAGGCAGGCACCACCAGATACGGGCACAATTGGCCCATATTGGATGCATCATCAAAGGCGATTTAAAATACGGCTATCCACGCAGTAATCCCGACGGCAGCATCCATCTTCACGCTCGACAACTGGATTTTGTTCACCCAGTGTCAAAAATCCCGATCAACATTGTTGCCGATCTGCCAGTCGACCCATTGTGGAATGCCTGCACTGATTGTTTTTCTCAATCTAGAGGGTAATCCAAGTACAATTGGGTGCCTTCATCGGGTTTTGACTTCAGGACCAAATTTGCCCCAATAAGCTTTGCACGACTTGTCATATTGAGTATTCCCGATCCTTTTTGCGTCGTTTGCATATCAAAACCCAAACCGTCATCACTGGCTTCGATATGCAATAGCCCGTCCCGATAGTCCATCTGTACTTTCAGGTTTTTGGCACTTGAATATTTGATGGAATTTGAAAGAAATTCTTGCAAAATCCTGAAAAGTACGATTTCGCTTTTATTGTTGGAAATGGCTCTGCTTTGACCCATTATTTCCAAATCTGTAGAAAAAATCCGCATTTTCCTGATACGCGTGAGCTCATTTGCAATCGACTTTTCCAAGCCTATATTAGTGACGACCTCATTGTTGAGCGATCTTGACAGTGCCCGGACTTCTTCAAGACTATCCTTGATGGCTTCGGAAGCACCTTGCACGGTTTTTTTCATTCCCTCATCGGTCTTTGCCAGTACCAAACCCATTTGCATACTGGCAAATGCCAAAAGTTGACCAATGTTATCATGAAGTTCCCATCCCAAATGTTTGAGGGTTTCTTCCTGTATTTCGGTTTGGGTTCTCGAAATTTCTGCATCAAAAGCTTGTTGTTGCTTTATTTTGTCCAACAAGATCTTGTTTTTTCTTTTTTGAAACACAATAAAGAACAAGATAATGAAGGTAGTGACAACCATCAGGACTCCAATGGTATATAGTAAAAGGTACCGTTCGGCAGATGTTGATACGTCTTTGGCCTGAAAAGCGAAAATGGGTATAAAATCAATCATGTTCCGGTGTGCAATAGATTAGTGCAAAGATAAATGTCGAGTACATAAACAGGTTGGCAAAAAGGTAAATTTGCCACCTTAAGATCACAAAACTCCAATCGGCGGTTGAAAAATATATGTTATAAAACATTAATGGTGTAGTGACAAGAGTCCAGAGCAAAACGGCAGCGGCAATATAGAAATACAGCGATTTGTAGAACACCAATATTTTGTCACTTTGCAGCATATAAAAAAAATACAAAAAAACAGTGGCACAAACCACAATGGCACGTGAAATATCTATAGCATAGACATAACCATAAAAAAAACGATTGTCATCCATTAGGATCACCACGATGGAAACTGCCAAAAACAGAATTGCAAGTACAGTAAGTATTTTCTTTTTGATCGGGTCTTCAATTATTTTTTTATATAAAAAAACAATAAAAAGAGTAGAACCAATACCCCACAACAAGGTGTACCACCAGTAATTTTCTTCAAAAACCGTTCCATCCAAAAAAGACAAAAAACCACCGTTCTTTACGTGTTTTGGATAGCCACCAATCAACTCTACAAAAACTACGTAAACAAGAAACAAAATAAAAAATTTGGCAGTGGTAACTTTGTATTTCTTCCAACACAAAATACCGGTAATTGCTGCCAAAATTTCAATGGATAAGTATAAAAAGGAATAATTTTGTTTTAAAAATTCCTCCATAACCATTTTACTATTGGGGATAATTTGCCGATGGTGGATTGCCGGTTCCACCCATATTCAATACTGGTCCTTTGGGTATATCGGGATCTTCCTGTGGGGGCGACATGTTAATGTTCAGTATACTGGATTTCCCTAAATTTTGCTTTCCAGTCGGAACCAAAAACATAGTTGTATAACCGGGCATACCATCTTCTTCAGGATATGCGCCGAGATATATGCGAATACCTGTCATTGCATAGCCAAGCCCTTTGACTTCTTCCTGGGCATATTCCAAATAGTTGCGCATATCGTCGAGAGAATACCAGGCCGAACGGTTGTCGGGTCTTTTAAGGATGGAATCGCCGATCAATCGGTGCCTTGGGTCGAATGCGGCATCCAGGTCTTTGGCCTCTTCGGGCGTTATCACTCCCTTGGGCGGTTTTACGATCGTGTTTTCAAGGTTTTCATTGGTGGCAAAATGCTGGACGGCAACACCAATGACAGCTCCAAAAATGAAAATGGCTAATTTTTTCATGAACTTGGTTTTTAATGTTAATTGTTTAAATGTAGCCAAAAAAGTTCACAAAAATTCGTTCGGATTCCGATAAAAACTTTTTTTTGCGAGGCTTTGAATTTTAATATATTAATTATAAGCGAGTTATATGGGATAAATAATATTTGGAAACCGAATTATATAGAATCTCCATGAATCCAGTTATTGATTCAGATCTTTGGTTGGTTAATTTCAACAACCATACTTTTAAACAGCTTAATGTTATTGGAGTTTCATCCCAACCAGCCTTCTCTATCCAAACTTCGGTATTGTATGGCTTCGCTGATATGGGTTCCGTTCAACACATCACTGCCTTCAAGGTCAGCAATTGTTCGTGATACTTTCAAAATCCGGTCATAGGCACGTGCTGAAAGATTGAGCCGCTCCATTGCGTTTTTCAATAATGCTTTGGAATCCTCGTCAAGAGCGCAGAACTCTCGAATTTGCTTGGTACTCATCTGTGCATTATAGTGTACATGCTCCACATCCTTAAACCGTTCCGTCTGTCTTTCTCTGGCAGCCATAACACGGTTTCTGATGATCTTGGAATTTTCGCCACGCCGGTCGTCCGAAAGTTTGTCAAAAGGCACGGGAGTTACTTCGATATGGATGTCAATGCGGTCCAATAATGGCCCAGAAATTTTCCCCAAATAACGCTGCATTTCTGCTGGTGATGAAACCACAGGGGCATTGGGGTCGTTAAAATAGCCTCCAGGGCTTGGGTTCATACTTGCGACCAACATAAAGGATGATGGATAAGTAATGGTGAATTTGGCTCTGGATATGGTTACTTCCCTGTCTTCCAGCGGTTGGCGCATGACCTCTAAAACCTCGCGCTTAAATTCGGGCAATTCGTCCAAAAACAAAACTCCGTTGTGCGAAAGGGATATTTCACCCGGCTGCGGATAACTGCCCCCACCCACAAGAGCAACATTTGATATGGTATGGTGCGGACTTCGGAACGGGCGTTGGGTCATCAATCCTGTATTTGCTTTGACCCGCCCTGCAACCGAATGTATTTTGGTCGTTTCGAGTGCTTCACGCATGGTCATAGGTGGCAAAATACTCGGCAAACGTTTGGCCAACATGGTTTTACCGGCTCCCGGTGGCCCAATAAGTATAATGTTATGCCCACCAGCGGCAGCAATTTCCATGCAACGTTTGATGCCTTCTTGCCCACGCACATCGGCAAAATCATGCTCGGGGCAGTCAAGGTTTTTGAAAAATTCCTCCTGAATGTCAATTTTGGTTTGCCTCAATGGCGTGCCACTATCAAAAAAACGGATAACCTCGCCTATGGTATCAACGCCATAAATGGCAAGCCCATCGACAATAGCGGCTTCTTTGGCATTTTGCATTGGCAAAATAAACCCTTTAAAACCTTCTTCCTTGGCCTTTATGGCTATGGGCAATGCACCTTTTATGGGCTGAAGGGTTCCGTCCAACGACAGTTCACCCATAATGATAAAGTCTTCAAGAAGATCGGCCTTGATCTGTCCGGTAGCTGCCAAAATGCCTATTGCAAGTGTAAGGTCATAGGCCGACCCTTCTTTGCGTAGATCAGCAGGCGACATGTTGATAATGATTTTTTTGCCGGGTATTTTATAACCGTTGTTCTGCAATGCGGCTGCAATGCGGTAATTGCTTTCCTTGATGGCATTGTCGGGAAGTCCGACCAAATGATAACCTACACCTGTGTCTGAATTGACTTCTACGGTAATGGTTGTGGCTTCAACGCCAAATACAGCACTGCCAAAAATTTTCTTGAGCATAATTTAACATTTGCCTAAATGTATGGATATTAGAGTGAATAAAAAAGCTTTTGTTTACAGGCTAATTCTTTGCACAAAAAAACATACATCAATAAAAGTATATTATGATCTTATAGAAAAGTACCGGATAACCATTTTATACATTGAAGAGGAAATGCATCACATCGCCGTCCTTGACGATGTAGTTTTTACCTTCAATGCGCATTTTTCCGGCTTCTTTTACCTTTGCCTCGCTGCCATAAGATGAAAAATCTTCATACGAAATAACTTCGGCACGGATAAAACCTTTTTCAAAATCAGAGTGGATAACTCCTGCTGCCTGTGGTGCCGTAGCTCCAACGTCTATCGTCCATGCGCGGACTTCCTTGACGCCTGCGGTAAAATACGTTTGCTGTTTGAGGAGTTTATAAGCAGCACGTATCAATTTTGAAGAACCGGGTTCGTCAAGCCCTATATCTTGAAGAAACATTTGGCGTTCCTCATAATCTTCGAGTTCATTGATGTCGGCTTCCGTTGCAACCGCCAAAACCAAGATTTCAGCATGCTCATCTTTTACGGCCTCACGCACTTTCTCCACATGCGCATTTCCAGAAACCGCAGAACCTTCATCAACATTACACACATAAAGGACAGGCTTGTCAGTGATGAATTGCGATGGTTTTACAAAATCGTCGTAATCTTCTTTAGAAAACTCGAGAGCTCGTACAGATTTTCCAGCTTCAAGTCCCGATTTGATGGCCAAAAGTACCATTTCCTCTTTCTGGGCTTCTTTATTGCCCGTTTTTGCGGCACGTTTTACTTTTTCAAGCTTTTTATCAACAGTCTCCAAATCCTTGAGCTGCAATTCCATATCAATAGTTTCTTTGTCTCTCACAGGATCAACGTTTCCGTCAACATGCACGATATTATCATTGTCAAAACAACGCAACACGTGAAGTATGGCATCGGTTTCGCGGATGTTTGCCAAAAACTGGTTACCAAGTCCTTCGCCTTTGCTTGCTCCCTTGACAAGACCGGCAATATCAACGATTTCGACAGTTGCCGGCACTACCCTTTGGGGGTTCACCAGTGCTTCGAGACGCACCAAACGCGGGTCTGGCACATTGACTATACCAATGTTTGGTTCAATGGTACAGAAAGGAAAATTGGCACTTTGTGCCTTGGCATTTGACAAACAGTTGAATAAAGTTGACTTGCCCACATTTGGCAGTCCTACGATTCCGGCTTTCATTTTCTTTAGGTATAGGTGTTATAGTCAAAACCAAAGATATCTATGGCCTCGATTTTGCGAGCGCAAATGTAGGTAATTAAACGCTAATAATAATGTCCGGTATTTATGATTTTTGGTCAACGATGGGCGATAACATGATTTTGATTTGTCAATCGCAAAGGCGGCATGCAGTAGGTTGTAAAGGGTTGAGAGTTTACAATCTCACGTTTAACTTCAATATATTTCGCCACTCCTAACTCAAAGACCTTCGGGGTGCATAAAACGCTGCTTGCCCAAAAGTTCATCTTCGGTTTCCACATGGTCCTCATCGGGAACACAACAATCCACAGGGCAAACGGCGGCACACTGTGGTTCGTCGTGAAAACCTTTGCATTCGGTGCATTTATCTGGAACGATATAGTAAATTTCATCGCTTACGGGTATCTGTGGCTCTTCGGCATCGACCTCTTTACCGTTGGGCAGAACCACCTTGCCTCTCAAACTAGTGCCGTCCTTGTATCGCCAATCGTCAGCTCCTTCATATATGGCGGTATTGGGACATTCCGGCTCACATGCCCCACAGTTGATGCATTCATCGGTGATGATAATTGCCATAGCGTAATCTTTTTCTAAATTTGCACAAAAGTAAAGCCAAAACCATTCATAACCAAATAGCCAATGCACTTACAACAAAGAATTAACGCTTTTGCAAGATTAGGGACATTTTTGTCCCAATTTTCACAAAACGGCATCCAAAAGCATGAAAATGTATTGCATAATGATCTTTTTTTTGACGGCTTTAGGCATCAAATCCGTTTGGCACAGGAGCATAACGGCTGGTTCACAGAAGCTAATGTCCTTTTTGCCCTCGAAGGTTGGTCGCAACTTTTGACAGAAGATACGATCAGCAAGTGGCTTGCGCCCTATGATTTTGACAATGTGGCCCCAGCAAACATCGCCATCATCATGGCTGGCAATATCCCTCTGGTAGGTTTCCACGATTTTCTTTGCGTATTGTTGGCAGGCCATAAATGCATTATACGGCAATCGTCAAATGACAGGCATCTCTTGCCCTATCTTGCCAGATACCTTGAACACGTTGAGCCGGGTTTTAAAAGAAAAATCTGCTTTACCGAAGAGCAACTGACCGATTTTGACGCTGTGATAGCCACTGGGAGCGACAATACGTCCCGTTATTTTGACTATTATTTCCGAGACAAACCTTCGATCGTAAGAAAAAACAGGAATTCGGTAGCCATACTAACCGGCAATGAAACCGATAGTGAGCTGATTGCGCTTTCCGAAGATATTTTCAGATACTACGGATTGGGATGCCGCAATGTGTCAAAGATTTTTGTGCCAAAGGATTATAACTTTGATCGCTTTTTTAATGCCATGTACCATTGGCACCCTATCATCAACCAAACAAAATATGCGAACAATTACGATTATAACAAAGCCGTCTATCTTATGAGCGAATTTGAAATGCTCGAAAACGGTTTTTTGATGCTCAAGAAAGATGATAGCTATGGCTCACCGATTGCAACGGTATTTTATGAACACTATCCATCAATTGAACTTCTCAAATCAAAACTAAAGGCCGATGCAGATAAAATACAATGTGTTGTTTCCAAAGGCATCGTCGTCAATGAAGTGGATTTTGGCAACACACAGCGTCCGGAACTCTGGGATTATGCCGATGGTGTCGATACTATAACGTTTTTGTTGAAACTTGGTTGAAAAATTATCGATTCCATAACCGATTTTCCTCAATAATTTATCAAATTTGTACCGTCAAAAAAAATGCGCCCGAAAGTTCAGTTATCGGGCAGCTAACAAAACGATCTTTTTAATGAAAAAACATAATTTCAGTGCCGGCCCAAGCATCATTCCACAGGAAGTACTGCAACAGGCATCACAAGCTGTGCTGGACTACAACGGCGAAGGACTTTCGATATTGGAAATATCGCACCGCAGCAAGTCCTTTGTCGATGTCATGGAAAATGCACGATCACTGGCCTTGGAACTACTCGGGCTGGAAGGAAAAGGCTACAAAGCACTATTTCTTCAAGGAGGTGCCAGCATGCAATTTGTAATGGTAGCATTAAATCTTTTAGAAAAACGAGCCGGATACCTCAACACGGGTACTTGGGCCGATAATGCCATCAAAGAAGCACGGATTTTTGATGACGTGTATGAAATTGCGTCTTCAAAAAGCGCCAATTACAATTACATACCAAAAGGCTATACCATACCCGAAGATTACGATTACTTCCATTGCACCTCAAACAACACCATTTTTGGCACACAGATGAAGTCCTTTCCGGACTCTCCCATACCAATGGTCTGTGATATGAGCAGCGACATCTTTTCAAGACAGCTCGATTTTTCAAAATTCGACCTAATCTATGCAGGGGCACAAAAAAACATGGGCCCTTCCGGAACCACACTTGTGGTGGTCAAAGAAGATATCTTGGGCAAAGTGTCACGAAAAATCCCATCGATATTGGACTACAAAGTGCATATCAGCAAAGGAAGCATGTTCAACACTCCTCCTGTATATGCCGTTTATGTGTCCATGCTTACCATGCAATGGCTCAAAAATCTCGGCGGCATACAAGCCATCGAAAAAATAAATCAGCAAAAAGCAAGTTTGATATATTCGGAAATCGACCTGAACCCACTGTTTGAAGGTTTTGCGGTAAAAGAAGACCGATCAATGATGAACGCGACCTTCAACTTGTCCAATGACATCTTAAAGGAAACCTTTGATACCATGCTCAAAGAAGCCAACATCAGCGGTCTCAACGGCCATCGCAGCGTAGGCGGCTACAGAGCTTCGATGTACAATGCCCTACCTCTGGACAGCGTAAAAGTACTGGTGGAAGTGATGAGCGAATTGGAAACCAAAGCATAATAATTGAATACTTGCCCGAAGACTGGCGAGTTAACAACTGAAAATTAATATTAACTTTTAATACATAGAAATCGCTCTCTCATTCAGAGCGGTTTTGGAAAATAAAAAATGAAAATATTGGCAAACGACGGTATTTCCGAAAGTGGCAAATTGGCACTCGAAGAAGCCGGTTTTGAGGTAATCACCACTACAGTTGCACAAGAGCAATTGATTAATTTCATCAATACGCACCACATTGATGTCATCTTGGTAAGGAGCGCAACTAAGGTCAGGGAAAACCTGATTGATGCGTGCCCCAGCATCAAGATCATTGGCCGTGGTGGCGTGGGAATGGACAATATCGATGTAGTATATGCGCGGAGCAAAGGCTTGCACGTCATCAACACTCCTGCAGCGTCTTCAGAATCGGTTGCAGAGTTGGTATTTGCCCATTTGTTTGGAGGCGTCCGTTTTCTGCACGATTCTAACCGCAACATGCCTTTGGAAGGTGATACAAAATTTAACTATCTTAAAAAAAATTATGCCAATGGCAGGGAACTTCGAGGCAAAACATTGGGTATCATTGGCTTTGGACGTATAGGCCGAGAAGTTGCAAAAATTGCCCTTGGCGTTGGAATGAAGGTCATTGCCAGTGACAAATTTGTTGGTAAGGCTACCATAAAAGTTGATTTTTACAATGGTCAGTTCATCAACGTTGAGATTGAGACAGAACCCATGAAAGACCTTTTGCAACATGCTGACTTCATCACCCTTCACGTTCCGGCACAAAAAGAATATGTCATTGATGAGAGGCATTTTGAATTGATGAAAGACGGTGTGGGCATCATCAACGCCGCAAGGGGCGGTGTTATCAACGAAGTGGCACTTATCAAAGCCATAGACAGTGGCAAGGTAGCTTTTGCGGGACTTGATACATTTGACAACGAACCAACGCCCGCCATCCAAGTATTGATGAATCCAAAAATATCGCTTACTCCACATATCGGCGCTGCCACTGACGAGGCACAAGACAGAATCGGTACGGAATTGGCATCACAGATCATCAGCATTCTCAAAACCGAAAAAGTTTAATTTATAACCATAATTAAAGAAAGCAAAAAAAGAATATCATAATACCGACTTTCTTTTTATATCATAGTAACTTTTAATTTAAACACAAAACCATGTCAGGAATTTTAGATTTATTGAATAGCCCCATTGGCAAGTCCATCATCAGCGGTGTAGCCGGGCAAACCAACCAGCCCGAAAGCAAAACACAGGACGTACTTACCATGGCATTGCCCGTACTTATGCAAGCCATGAGAAACAATGCTTCAACCCCACAAGGAGCTGACAGCCTTCTCGGAGCGTTGAACGGAAAGCACGATGGGAGTATCCTTGACAACCTTAGCGGATTGTTAACCGGCGGCAGTATGGACAGTGGCATTCTCGAAGATGGCGGTAAAATTTTGGGGCACGTATTGGGCAACAAACAATCCAGCGTAACAAACGCATTAAGCCAAAAGTCTGGTATGGATGCAGGATCCGTCTCACAAATATTGAAAGTCGCCGCTCCCATCCTTATGGGTATGCTTGGCAGTCAGGCACGCCAGCAAAACGTCAACAACCAAAGTGGTCTTGAAGGGCTGCTTGGCGGACTCCTCAAAGGTAGTTCCACTAAAAACAACCAAAGCTTCCTGGAATCCATCCTTGATGCCGACGGTGACGGTAGCATCATTGACGATGTTGCCGGAATGGTACTCGGTGGCAACAAGAAGAAAAAAAGTGGCCTTGGCGGTCTCTTGGGCGGCCTTTTCGGCGGAAAATAAGTATTGATGGAAATCACAAGCAGTCCCAAAAGTGAACTTTTGGGACTGCTTTTTTTATTTAAAAACTCTAAAAATGAAACCATTTTAGACGAGGTTTTTGTAACTTTATTCAAAAAGTTCCCATGAAAACCTTTTTCTATTTGCTTGCAGCATGTATTGTATTGGTCTGTTGCAATGCCACAAACACGGTCTCACGACCTACTGCCAATGACCAAATTCTGGGTGAACAGGACACCGTAAGAATAGCCAATGACGACATCGGGTACGAAATCACCATTATTGACCCCGGCTTCAATTCTTGGTTGATCACCAATGCCAGACCAGAAGGGTATTATTCCCAAGAATATCTTGAAAACCGTAACATACAGTATGTAACTGAATGGAACATACGGGTTTTGCAACCCCAGCGCTACAATCCCAACCTCTATGAGATGCAGATTAACTACGAACCCGGCATTGATTATGGCTATGAAGTAAATTATAAACTCTACAATTATTTTATCTATTTTCAGCTGACCTATAATCAACGATTGGGCGGTAACATTCCAAAGTTTTAGGCTATATTTGCACAGCTTTTAAATCCTATCATGGAGCAATTCAAAAAACGCTGGGAAATACAGCATAACTGGCAACTCATATTTCCACTGCTTGGTATTTTGGCCAATTTTTATTTGGCTTACAGATTAGTGGCTTCCGTATTCTTGAAAGGTGCAAATATTTATGTTATCCTAATGGTTTCCACTGCTCTATACTTTGTTTTTTTGAAGTTTTTTTTGTGGTGGTTCAAAAAGGTAGAACATAAATGGGTGGTCAAATACCGTTGGGAAATGATAAGGATATTTCTTGTCTTTGCCCTTACGGGTACCACCTCGGCATTTATAAGCAAACCCATCATGGCGTTTCTCCACATTACTAAAGAAAACTTAAATGCTTTTTTATATTGGGTTTTATACATTATCATTGGCCTAATTTTTTACCAGGTACTACTTGTGACCATTGGGTGGCTATTTGGGCAGTTCAGGTTTTTCTGGGAGTTTGAAAAAAAGATACTGCGAAGGTTTGGGTTTAAAAGATTTTTTGATTGAAAAAAGATTATAGAAAACATAGAAGCTTTCGGATTGCCGCACTTATTTTGGCAATGTCCATCTTATTGCCTTCTGCGGTTAAGTTTTCGCACATTTTCAGCCATCACCATCACGAAGTTTGTAATGGCGAGAAGCAGGCCCACATCCACAAATCCGATTTTGATTGTGAGTTTTACAAGTTTAAGTTGAGCAGTGTATCTACATTGCCCAGCATCGGATATTTTATTCCAAAAATTGACCACAACCACATAATTGCCCAACTTACCCATACCTTTTTTGGTGAAAACCAAATTATCCATTTTTTACTCCGTGGCCCACCGCAGGTTGGTTTATCATAAGCATTCCCAGAACTTATTGGGATTACCAGTATAAATCAACTTTAAACCAAACAATATGAAACTATCGTTTTATGCATTGCTGTTATTGGCAATGCCTTCACTATATGCACAAAACCAACTTTCCGGAACCATTACCGACCGATCATCAGGCGAGCCGGTAGCTTTTGCAAGCGTTTATTTTCCCCAACTGGAAAAAGGCGTTTCATCCGATGAATCCGGTAATTTTTCAATTGGAAACCTACCCAACGGCAACTACAAAATTGTCATAGCTTCCATAGGATTTGAAACATTATCGCAGAACCTGACATTGCCAAGTACAACATCCATACAAATCCAGCTCGCACCTTCGGCAATAGAAATGGCAGAAATAATCGTCTCCACACCTTTCCACAAGCTACAAAGCGAAAACGTGATGAAAGTGGAACGCGAAAGCGTGAACCAATTGAAATCCAAAGGCGCAGTAACACTTGCCGAAGGACTTTCGAGCATGGCTGGTGTAGAAAGTATCACCACCGGCACCGGAATAGGGAAACCCGTCATCCGCGGGTTGAGCTCCAGCCGTGTATTGGTCTATACCCAAGGCGTTCGGTTCGAGAACCAACAATTCGGCGACGAACATGGTTTGGGAATCAATGATGCGGGCATAGAAAGCGTCGAAATTATCAAAGGCCCGGCTTCGCTCCTGTACGGAAGCGACGCGCTTGGGGGCGTGCTGTACCTTAACCCCGAAAAGTTTGCCAATGCCAATGAAAGCCATGCTGATATCAATGGAAATTACAGTTCCAACACCAAAGGATACACTACAAACCTTGGGTACAAAACCTCTGGAGAACAGTTCAAATTTTTGTTCAGGGGCAGCCAATCCGAACATTCAGATTATGAAACCGAAGATTACAGAGTGACCAATACACGTTTTAAAGAGCAAGATTTTAAATCGGGGGTTGGTTTTCAAAACAATACGATAAAAACAGAATTGCGCTACAACGCCAATCGCTCAAAACTCGGGATTCCCGAATCAGTGGCAGAACAGTCAACAGCCCGAACACCGCTACTACCCTATCAAGACATTACAAACCATGTGTTGAGTTCGAAATCGACCGTGTTTTTTAACAATTCAAGCCTTGATGTCAATATCGGTTTACTTTACAACGACAGAAAAGAGTTTGAAGAAGAACACCACCATCACGACGACGGACATGACCACGACCATGATCATGATGATGATGGACATGACCACGACCACGATGATGAAAACAAAATGCATTTGGATCCGGCACTTCACATGAAACTCAAAACATTAAATTTTGATGTAAAGTACAGCCTTCCCATTATGGGCAAGTTTGAAACCATTGTTGGCACACAGGGCATGTTGCAATCTAACAGCAATTACGGTGAGGAATCCTTGATACCCAATGCCACGACTAAAGATATTGGTGTATTGGCAACGTCGCACATCCATTTTGAAAAAGCTGATATACAACTTGGAGCAAGGTTTGACACCAGAAAAATAGAAGTCGAAAACGGCATCAGAAGGAGTTTCAACAGCTTTAACGGAGCGGCAGGAATAAAAACAGACATTGCCGAAAAAGTGACCGCCCGATTGAACTTTGCCACAGGCTTCAGGGCTCCAAACCTTGCCGAGCTCACATCTGACGGTGGACATCAGGGCACCAATCGGTATGAAATTGGGGATGCAAACCTAAAAAACGAACAAAATTTCCAGACCGACCTGTCCATAGAATATGCCAACGAACACTTTGAACTGTTCGCCAATGGATTCTATAATCTTGTGAACAATTACATCTACCTATCGCCAAATGGTAACGAAATTGACGGAACTCCGGTCTTTGAATATGTCCAAAACGATGCAAAGCTTTATGGTGGCGAGATCGGTTTTCACCTCCACCCGCACCCAATCCATTGGTTGCACCTCGAAAGCAGTTTTGAAACCGTCATCGGACAGCAAAAGGACGATACTTATTTGCCCTTGATTCCTGCCAATAGCTGGACCAACACCTTACGCGCCGAGTTCAGCAATAAGATTGTGGACAAGGGGTATATCTTTGTGACCTTAAAATCAACGTTCGATCAAGACCATGTAAGCCTGTTTGAAACTGAAACTCAAGGCTATGACCTGTTGAGCGCAGGCATTGGCGGTACCGTAAAACTATTGAAAAAGGATTTATCGATTGCGCTATCGGCCACAAACTTGACCAACGAGACGTACGTCAGCCACTTATCGCGATTGAAACCGGACGGTATCTATAATATGGGAAGAAACATTAACTTGGGACTGAAATACCAATTATAAATCTTCTAAAGAAAACAAAAAGCACCGATTTTCGGTGCTTTTTGTTTTTTTGGGATCAACGCTTTTAAATTACATTTGGTCAACCTTGGCTTTCATTTCCTTGAATTTGGCAGTTTCTCCAATTGCGCTATAAATGTTCATGAGCGTTTTTGCAGCATCGATGTTTTTTGGTCGCAATTTTAATGTGGACTCCAAATACGGTATGGCCTGCTTGTAAAGATCTTCTCTTTGCAATTTCAACTGGTCATATTTTTTGTTGTCAGCAGCTGAGGTACCCAACGAATTCATCTGCTCTACCAGTGCTGCTTCTCTTGAAAGGATCATAACCGCCATATTGTTATAGGCATCTGCATAATCTGGGTCAAGGCTTATGGCTTTTTCATAATATTTTTTGGCCGATACTTCATCACCGGATTCAGCAGCTATTACGCCCAAATTGTACTGAAGTTCTGCATTTTTTGGGTCTTTGTGGGTCGCTTCTTCAATGAGTTTTTTGAATTCGTCCCTATTTCCCAACTTTAATTGGACATTGGCCTCGGTCATCAACAGACTTAAATCATCAGGATTTGCTGCCCTTGCTTGCTTCATGGCAGAAAGTGCTTTGTCGTTGTCGCCCTTGTTCACATAGATTAGGGCAATGTTCTTAACGATTTCTCCTCTTTTAGATTCTGTTTTTCTATCTTTTGGAGCTGTATGCGTACCAGCTTTGATATTAATGTCACGGAGTGCTTTGTCACTAAATGTTTCCACCTCACCTGTTTCTTTGTCAACTGCTGTGTACTCCAGGTCAATACCGGTAAAGCCCAAATCGCTCAACTCTTCATAATATTTGAGCGATGTGTCAAAATCTTGTGCGTTTACGGCCGTGGAAGCTGCGTAGTACAGGTACAGCGTATCAACCGGTGACATTCTGTACGCTTTTTCAAAAGCCAAAGACGATGCGAGGAAATCTTTCCTTTCAATAGCATTGTTGGCCTTAGTCAAAAACGTATTGAGCATTGACTCTTTCATTTTTCCGATTTCGCCAGTATATTTCTGCTTGCCTTCTTGCTTTTCAATAGCTGTCACTTTGTCAAAACTTTCTATGGCCGTGTCTATGTCACTGTTGGATGCAGTACCATTGGCATAAAAAGCCTGACCTTTTAAAAAGTTAAACCTGGCTTTGGTAGCAGCGTCCGAACTGCCTATCAGAGATTCGGCAGAAGCGATTGCGGCCTTGGCTTCTGAAAAGTTATTGTTCTTTATGGCCTTTTCGGCTGCCTTTAACTCATCTTTTTGTGCAAATGTCAGTGATGATGCCAAAAGTGCCACAGCTAAAATGGTTTGTTTTTTCATATTTGCTTTACTTTTAAAATTACACTTATTGTTAATTGTTATTTTCGTCCGTGGTTTTATCAAGAGTTGTGCCACCTTCGTTATCGTTCTGGCTATCAATTTCTTCAGTAGTTTCGCTTTCCTCTTCTTTCATCACTTTGGCGACAGCCGCAATGGAATCACTGCCCTTTAGGTTGATCAATTTGACACCTTGAGTGGCACGACCCATGATACGAAGATCCTTGACCTCCATACGAATGGCAATTCCTGATTTATTGATAATCATCAAATCATCATTATCGGTCACGGATTTTATGGCTACAAGATCACCTGTTTTTTCGGTGATGGATATGGTCTTAACCCCTTTTCCTCCACGGTTGGTGATTCTGTAAACTGCTTCTCCGTCATCGGGATCATCAATATAGCTTCGTTTGCCATAACCGTTTTCAGAAACAACCAAAACCGATTCTTCTTTTGGGTTTTCGATGGTCACCATACCGATGACTTCATCTTTAGCATGCCCCAAGGTGATGCCTCTCACCCCGGATGCGCTTCGTCCCATCGGTCGTGTTTTGGCTTCCTCAAAACGTACCGCCTTGCCTGAACGCAATGCCAACATTACCTGACTGTTACCAGTGGTCAACTTGGCTTCGAGCAATTCGTCGCCGTCCTTGATGGTAATGGCGTTAATGCCATTGGTCCGTGGCCTGGAATATTGCTCAAGGCAGGTTTTCTTTACCTGACCCTGCTTGGTGGCCATGATCACATAGTGATTATTGATATATTCCTCGTTCTTTAAATCTTGTGTACAGATAAAAGCCTTTACCTTATCATCTTGTTCTATGTTAATAAGGTTCTGGATGGCACGTCCTTTAGAGGTCCGGCTACCTTCGGGGATTTCATAAACACGCATCCAGAAACATTTGCCTTTTTGGGTAAAGAACAACATGTATTGGTGGTTGGTCCCAACAAAAAGGTGCTCAAGGAAATCTTCGTTACGTGTGGTCGATGCCTTTTGCCCAACCCCACCTCTATTCTGGGTCTTGTATTCTGTAAGTGAAGTACGTTTTATGTAACCTGCATGTGAAATAGTGATGACCACCTGCTCATCGGCTATCATGTCCTCGATGCTCAAATCGCCGCCTGCATACTCGATGGTAGATCTTCGCTCGTCACCATATTTTTCTTTTACTGTCAGGAGTTCTTCTTTGATGATTTCCATCCTTCGCTCTTTCTTGTCCAGAATGTCTTTAAGATCTTCAATGGTCTTTAAAAGTTCATCATATTCCGAGCGAAGTTTATCTTGTTCCAGGCCTGTAAGCTGGCGCAAGCGCATCTCTACAATGGCACGGGCTTGTATTTCTGACAGTTCAAAGCGAGCAATCAATTTTTCGCGTGCTTCATCGGTATTTGCCGATGCCCTGATAATGGCGATAACTTCATCGATATTGTCCGACGCAATAATCAACCCTTCAAGGATATGGGCGCGTTCTTCAGCTTTGCGCAACTCAAAGTTGGTTCTTCTAACAACCACATCGTGTCGGTGCTCCACAAAGTGATATATCAAATCTTTGAGGTTCAGCAATTGAGGCCTACCGTTGACCAAAGCGATATTGTTGACACTGAACGATGATTGCAGTGCCGTATATTTATAAAGTGTGTTCAGCACAATATTAGGGATTGCATCCCGCTTGAGTACATAAACGATGCGCATACCGTTTCTGTCTGATTCATCGCGTATCATCGAAATACCTTCGATTTTCTTCTCATTGACCAAATCTGCGGTTTTCTTGATCATTTCCGCCTTGTTGACCATAAATGGAATTTCGGTCACGATGATGCACTCTTTGCCCTGCACTTCTTCAATATTGGCTTTGCCGCGCAACACAATTCTACCCCGTCCGGTTTTAAATGCTTCACGGACACCATCATAGCCATATATGACCCCACCGGTAGGAAAATCCGGTGCCTTGATGTGGCCCATTAGTTCATCGATCTCAATATCGGTGTTATCGATATAAGCAATAGTGCCGTCCACGACTTCGCTCAAATTGTGCGGAGGCATATTGGTAGCCATGCCTACAGCAATACCCGATGCGCCGTTGACCAACAAGCCAGGGATACGTGTGGGAAGTACTTTGGGTTCTTGCAGAGTGTCATCAAAGTTGAGTTGGTGATCAACCGTTTCTTTGTCAATGTCTGCCAGCATGTCTTCTGATATCTTGCGCATACGGGCCTCTGTGTATCGCATGGCCGCAGGGCTGTCACCGTCAATGGAACCAAAATTGCCCTGACCGTCCACCAACATATAGCGCAAACTCCATTCTTGTGCCATTCGAACCATGGCGTTATAAACTGAGGTATCGCCATGCGGATGGTATTTGCCAAGGACCTCTCCTACGATCCTGGCAGATTTTTTGTGTGCCGTATTGGACCTCACGCCCAATTCATGCATCCCGAAAAGCACTCTTCTGTGCACCGGTTTTAGCCCGTCCCTCACATCCGGCAAGGCACGTGACACAATGACCGACATTGAATAGTCAATGTAGGCCGATTTCATTTCATCTTCAATATTGATCGGAATCAGTTTTTCTCCTTCTGCCATAAATAAATCATTATAATTTTATAGATTTTCAAATCGTGCTAAAATACGACTTTTAGTGGTGTTACGGCGCATTTTGCCACCTCTTTTTGGATATTTTTATTAACAATATCCCGCAACAATTATTTGATAAGTATGGCAAAAAACACTTTGATTTGTGAAAGATTTTCTATCTATTAGCGACAATAGAAACATTTAGGGTATAGTTTTTGCCGTTATTGATATGTTTTTATTATTTTTATGCTGAAAGGATTTTACTATGGACGATAATTTTTCCCCAAGAGTCAAAGACGTCATCGGCTACAGCAAAGAAGAAGCCCTGCGTCTAGGCCATGATTTCATCGGTACCGAACATCTGATGCTCGGTTTGTTAAGGGATGGCAACGGCAAAGCCATCGAGATCTTGAATGCGCTCGATATTGACCTCAACCATTTGAGGCGAAAAGTCGAAATTTTGAGTCCCGCAAACCCCAACCTCATGTCTTTGTCCAATGAAAAAAAGAACATGCACCTAACCCGACAGGCAGAGCGTGCCCTGAAAACGACTTTTCTGGAAGCAAAGCTGTTCCAGAGCACTTCGATCAATACTGCACATTTGTTGTTGTGCATATTAAGGAACGAAAACGACCCCACTACCAAGCTTCTCAACAAGTTGAAAGTGGATTATGACAATGTAAAAGAACAATTCAAATCTATGATAACCAACGACGATAATTATATGGAATCGCCTAAAGCCGAATCGTTTTCGGACGATGACCAGCACGAGGATGACGATGCCAAACAGAACCCATTTTCCCAATCTGCAGCCAAAACCAACAAGAAATCCAAAACCCCTGTCCTGGACAATTTTGGCCGCGACCTGACCGTTCTTGCCGAAGAAGGCAAACTCGACCCAGTAGTTGGCCGCGAAAAAGAAATCCAAAGGGTATCGCAGATCTTGAGCAGGCGCAAGAAAAACAACCCGTTGCTCATTGGCGAGCCCGGCGTGGGCAAATCAGCCATTGCCGAAGGCCTCGCCCTACGGATCATCAAACGGAAAGTGTCCCGCATCCTGTTCAACAAACGGGTAGTAACGCTCGATTTGGCGAGCCTTGTGGCGGGCACAAAATACCGTGGCCAGTTTGAAGAGCGCATGAAAGCCGTAATGAACGAACTTGAAAAAAATGACGACATCATCCTCTTTATTGATGAGATACACACCATTGTCGGGGCTGGCGGCGCCACGGGAAGCCTTGATGCATCCAACATGTTCAAACCTGCACTGGCACGGGGCGAAATCCAATGCATCGGAGCCACAACACTTGATGAATACAGGCAATACATCGAAAAGGATGGCGCACTGGAACGCCGTTTCCAAAAAGTCATTGTAGAGCCTACCTCCGTTGAAGAGACCATACAGATCCTCCACAACATCAAGGAAAAGTACGAAGAACATCACAATGTGGATTATACAGATGAAGCAATTGAGGCCTGCGTGAAACTCACCAGCAGATATATGACCGATCGTTTCTTGCCAGATAAGGCCATCGACGCACTGGACGAAGCCGGATCACGTGTTCATATCACCAATATAGAAGTGCCAAAACAGATTTTAGAGCTTGAAAAACAACTCGAAGATGTGAAAGAAACCAAAAATTCGGTCGTTAAAAAACAAAAATATGAAGAGGCGGCCAAATTAAGGGATGATGAAAAACGCCTTGAAAAAGAATTGGCAATCGCACAAGAAAAGTGGGAAGAAGAAAACAAGCTCCACAGAGAAGTTGTCACAGAAGACAACGTTGCCGATGTGGTGTCCATGATGACCGGAATCCCGGTAAATAGGATTGCTCAAACCGAAAGCAACAAATTGGCAAAATTGCCCGATCTAATAAAAGGCAAGGTCATTGGGCAGGACGAAGCCGTATCCAAAGTCGTAAAAGCCATTCAACGCAACCGTGCCGGTCTCAAAGACCCGAACAAACCGATCGGTTCGTTTATCTTTCTGGGCCAAACAGGCGTTGGCAAAACACAGTTGGCAAAGGTTTTGGCCAGAGAACTTTTTGACAGCGAAGACGCACTCATCCGAATAGACATGAGCGAGTACATGGAAAAATTCTCAATATCCCGACTGGTCGGTGCGCCTCCTGGATACGTCGGTTACGAAGAAGGTGGCCAGCTGACCGAAAAGGTTCGCCGCAAACCTTATGCCGTCATTCTTTTGGACGAAATCGAAAAAGCCCATCCGGATGTTTTCAACATGCTTTTGCAAGTACTCGATGATGGTTTCCTGACCGATAGCCTTGGCCGCAAGATCGATTTCAGGAACACTATCATTATCATGACCTCAAATATAGGGGCAAGAAAACTCAAAGATTTTGGTCAAGGAGTTGGTTTTGGAACTTCCGCAAAAGAAGCCCAAGCTGCCGACAACGCCAGAAGCGTGATTGAGAATGCGCTCAAAAAAGCATTTGCGCCGGAGTTCCTCAATAGGATCGATGACGTAATGGTTTTCAATGCCCTTGAAAAATCGGATATCGATAAAATCATCGACATTGAACTTGCACAACTGGTTGCCCGTATCAAAGACCTTGGCTACAGTCTGGAACTATCAGAAAAAGCCAAAGATTATATTGCCGAAAAAGGATTTGACCAGCAATATGGCGCACGTCCTTTGAAAAGGGCCATTCAAAAATATATTGAAGATGCACTTGCTGAAGAAATTATTTCGGCGCACATTCATGAAGGCGACAAAATTTTGATGGATTTTGATTCTGATAAGGACGAACTTACAATCAAAATCGAGAAATCCGAAGAACATTCGGAGTTATAAATCATTAAATTATATATGCAAAAAAGCCCCTATTAGTTTGTTTCTAGGGGCTTATTTTTGTAATTTTACTCTTATGATTGACGAACTCATTTTTGACTTTTGCACAATGTCAATTTATGACGACCATCTTATCGTTGTCATGAAGGCGGGTATTACCATTACACCGTCACATAACAAAGTACTGCTCAATATTGTTGACACCTATTACAGGAAAAAAAAATTTGTGTACATCACCAACAGGATCAATTCGTATGCGGTAAATCCCACCGTTTATTATGAAACCTCCAAAATTGAAGAGCTTGTTGGCTTTGCAGTAGTTTCAAAAGATTTCAAAGCAAAAAGCAATGCCGAAGTTGAAAAGCTGTTTTTCAATAAACCCTTTGAAGTGTTCAAAACCATTGAGGAAGCCATTGCTTGGGGAAAAGCTCTCATTGGTTAATTAGTCAAAAAGCGAACCGTCGGTTATCTTAAATCCCTGCAAAAATTCCAAAGAGGCCACCATCAAATCGTGGAGCACTTTGTCATGACTCACAAAACCCACTTTCTCTCTGTAATGTTTTACGAAACTTTCGATAAAAATCGATGATTTCACAGGTTTTCTAAATTCCAATGCCTGTACCGCATTGAAAAGTTCGATGGCAAGCACCTTTTCTACATTGTTTGCCAATTTGTAAGCTTGAGTGGCCGCATTGGCGCCCATGCTAACATGGTCTTCCTGCCCATTAGAAGAAACAATTGAATCTACACTTGCAGGCGATGCAAGTTGCTTATTGGCACTGACAATGCTTGCGGCCGTATATTGAGGAATCATAAAACCGGAATTGAGCCCAGGGCTATCAACCAAAAAAGTCGGAAGCCCTCTCAATCCCGATACCAATTGGAAAATCCGTCTCTCTGAGATATTTCCTAATTCTGCCAGAGCAATTTTGAAATGATCAAGTGCGAGTGCCAGGGGTTGTCCGTGAAAATTGCCGCCTGAAATTACCCTGTCTTCGTCCATAAAAATATTCGGATTGTCTGTCACCGAATTTATTTCGGTCCTAAAAACGTTTTCTACATAATTGAGTGCGTCTTTGGTAGCTCCATGCACCTGTGGTATACACCTGAACGAATATGGGTCTTGGACGTGAAGCTTTTCGCGTTTGATCAATTCGCTGCCATCCAAAAACCTCCGGAACCTGTTGGCAGTCGCAACCTGTCCTTTATGTGGGCGGACCTTGTGTACCAAAGCATCAAAAGGCTCTATCCTACCATCAAAAGCTTCAAGGGAAATGCAACCAATCAAATCGGCAAAATAGGACAATCTATGGGATTTCAATACAAGATACACACCGTAGGCGCTCATAAACTGCGTGCCGTTGAGAAGGGCCAATCCTTCTTTTGACTGTAATTTTAAAGGTTGCCATCCAAATTTTTCAAATATGGCTTCACCGCTGACGATCTCTCCTTGATACCATACCGATCCTTTTCCTATTAAAGGCAAACACAGATGTGCCAAAGGCGCCAAATCACCAGAAGCTCCCAATGATCCTTGTGTATAGACCACGGGCAAAATATCATTGTTATAAAAATCTATAAGCCTCTCAACCGTTGATAGTTGCACACCACTATTGCCATAACTCAACGATTGAATCTTGAGCAAAAGCATCAATTTAACGATATCATTTGGTACGGTATCGCCAATGCCACAAGCATGCGACATTACGAGATTTTCTTGAAGCTCCGTCAGTTTATCTTTTGAAATCTTGACATTGTACAGCGAACCAAACCCTGTATTGATACCATAAATAGGCGCTTCATGCGTTTGCATCAATGAATCCAGATACGTCCTACATTGTTTTACCTTCTTTTTTGAAGCTTCCGACAATTGTATTTTTATGCCGTGCAACAACAGGTCATGGATGGTTTTTAATTCGAGGACTTCGGATGATATTTGGTGCAATGTGGACATATCAATGGTTTGAAAGTCCAAAAATCCGCATTTGGCAATAATTATGCAACTAAATGTTGATTTTTGCAATCAGGTAAGACTTTTTAGAGTTTAATATTGTTGAGCAATGAAACCAAGATGCCAATGAGATGGTCATAATCCGTTGTGGATGATCGTGTTTCCGCATTTGTTATAACGATTGTTTACAACAAGACCACCATCACAACTTCCTCAACATTAAAATATCCTAATAACTTATAGCAAAAAATATACACGAATGTTTTATTTTTGGGGAAACAAAAAATATCATCCAATGAAAAAAAGCTTTCTTTTACTGGCCATACTTTCAATAGTTGCCTGTAAACAAGAACCCGAAAAACCAAAAGATTATGTGACCTTTTCGGGAAAAATCACTAACAAAAACAGTGATTCCATAATGATTGCCAGCAGAGATTTTTCTAAAACCATTATGGTCAATGCCGATGGCACATTTAAGGATACCCTGAAGGTTGCCCCAGGAATGTATTATCTAACTGATTTCAAGGAATCTTCGCCGATTTTTTTAAAGAACGGTTATGAGATCAGCCTTACACTGAACACCGAACAATTTGATGAAACCCTAAACTATTCCGGTATTGGCTCCGAGAACAGTAATTATCTTGCAAAACATGCTTTGCTACAGGAAGAACTCTTTAAAGATCTTGACGAACTCGATGATTCCAATTTCGAATCAACATTTAACAACATAAGTCAAAAGTTTTCGGATTATTACAATTCGTCCACAGATATTGACAGCTTGCTCATAGGAAGTTTGAAAAGAGACCTCGGGCCAATGCTTGCCTCTTACAAAAACTATTATGGCGGAAAATTAGCCCTCAAAAAGGAATTTCCTGCCGGAGCGCCTTCTCCTACATTTGAAGGTTATGAAAATTATAAAGGAGGTAAAACGTCGCTTTCAGACTTAAAAGGAAAATATGCTTATATCGATGTTTGGGCTACTTGGTGCGGGCCCTGCAAAGCAGAAATCCCCTTCTTGAAACAAATCGAGAAGCAATACCACGGCAAGCCTATCAATTTTGTGAGCATTTCCATAGACAGGGCCAAAGACCACGATGCTTGGAAACAAATGGTAGAAGAAAAAGAGTTGGGCGGTATCCAACTATTTGCTGATAACGACTGGGGCTCTGAATTTGTTAAAAACTACAAGATAAACGGCATCCCTAGATTCATCCTGATCGACCCCAACGGAAATGTGGTCACTCCTGATGCTCCAAGACCATCCGACCCAAAATTGGTAGCATTGTTTGATGAACTGAAAATTTAAATTTTTTATTTAAATACTAAACATAAACCACTGTTTCAAAGGTTTTTACACTTGTGATACTGCATTTATTTCAGAAGTTTAATTTCAATTAAAAAGCAACAACTTCACAGGTGCAACTATTGAAACAGTGGTTTTTTTTATTCCCCGTCATCTTCATAGCCATTTTCTTGTGAAGCTTCTTGGATTTGATTTTCAGGCTGCATAAACAGGTCGATATAAGCCTTTCCCAAATATTCAATGACGTGGCTTGCCATCAGGCTTTGGTACCCAAAACTATCGACTGCAATATCTGCCGACCGACCGTGAAGGTAAACACCAAACACGGCTGCCTCAAGTGATCCATATCCTTGCGCCAATAATCCGGTGATGATACCCGTAAGCACATCGCCTGTACCTGCAGTAGCAAGGCCCGGATTGCCAGTGGTATTAACATATAAATTATCACCGTTGACCGTAATAGTATTGAAACCCTTGATAATCAATATCACACCAAATTCATTACTGAACGCTTTTGCTTTTGAAAGTTTATCAAAATCGTCTTTCCATGAACCCAACAACCGTTCCATTTCTTTAGGATGTGGCGTAAGGATGGTACCTTTTGGCAGAAGTCGCAACAAGTCCTTATGTTGAGACAAGATGTTTATGGCATCGGCGTCAATGACCAATGGCCGTTTGTTTTTCTTTAAAAAAGTTTTTAGGGCGACAACGGTTTTTTCGTCGGTACCAAGCCCCACGCCCATCCCAATAACAGTAGGTGCGATATCAAACTGTATATCGATGAGCTTCATTTCGTCCTTGTCGGTCAGCACCATGACTTCGGGAACTGCCGACTGGAGTATCTGATAGCCACATTTTGGCACATAGGCCGTTACCAATCCCGCACCAGACGCCAAAGCAGCCTTGGATGCCAGAACTGTGGCGCCAATTTTTCCATAACTACCCCCAATAATCAGGCAATGTCCAAAATCGCCTTTATGTGAAAATTTCCCACGGGGCTTATATACTTGTAGCATTTCATTTTTACCCAACAGCACTGCATCTGTTTGGGTAACATTCAAAAATTCCGGATCCAGACCAATATCCAAAATTTCCCATTGCTGGGTGTATTTTGCGGTATCCGGGAGGAAAAAAACCAACTTGGGCGAGGCAAAGCTCAAGGTATAATTGGCCCAAACCACACCATTTTCATCTTTGGGTACCTTATCGGCATATAAACCCGATGGCATATCGATAGCGAGTGTAAATGCCCCAGAAGTCCTAAAATGGCGGAACAAACCTTTGACCCAATCTGACGCAGGCCTGTTGAGACCAATACCAAAAACGGCGTCAACTATAATGTCCTGAACGCCTATATGCGGATAATCTGCCTCGCAATTCAACATATCGGGCCATTTTTTTGTAGTTTCCTTGATCCTGTCATAATTTACCAAAAAATCCTTGGTACGTTTGTCGCTGCAGTTGACGATATAGGTCTTCACATTATAGCCATGTATGATAAGGTGCCTTGCTACTACCAGACCGTCACCACCATTGTTGCCAATGCCACAAAAGACATGGATTGGAACCTGTGCACCCTGCAACCTAACATGAAGCCAATTAAATATCTGAATTCCGGCGCGTTCCATTAATTCAGTGGAAGTGATGTTCTGTTTTTGGGCCGTCAGGACATCGCCCTGGTATATCTGTTCTTTTGAGAATAATTTCATTTTAAATTATTGAATTGAAATTGAAAAGGCACAATAGGTTATTTGCCAATGGGTTATTTTTGGGTTTATTTAAAAAATGGCCACAAAAAAAATTGCCATTTCATAGTTTAATGTTTTTTCGACCCCCTGAAAATTGATTTACAGAACGGTAATTCTATTAAGCTTCTTTTGCCTGTCTTATTTTATGTACTTTTCGCAGATAAAAGCGGTATTCGGATAATTTGTTACAGAATATAAAGTTATAAAAAACTTTTCTTAAATGTAAAAGCGTCTTCCTCGCTTCCTTTAACTCTCACATTAAAATCATTGAGTCAACAAAATCAATCCATCTACTTTATTTGGACTATCGCATCAGACAGGATAAAGTTGAATGGAATATAAATTAATTGTTTGTTCAAACAGTCATCGCGATCAGAGGTTTGTCGGACACTTGGCCATTAATTTACATCCCTAATCTGACACATACTCATTTGTAACGGTAGCATATCAAAATATGCACAAGAAAAAAAAGTTAGAACTTCGTTAATACATATTTACGCACTAATCCTATACATTTCATTAACTTTGCCAGGTTAAACATACATATCACAGACATGCCAGACACAATGAAACCTTGCCCAAATTGCAATTCACCTTATGGATATTCTATGGACTACGAGCGTTATGCCTGTCCCGAATGTGGCCACGAATGGAATCCAAGCGAACTAAATTCAGATGATGCTTCTAAAGTATTTGACTCCAATGGAAACGAATTACAAAACGGCGATTCGGTAGTTGTTATCAAAGACTTGCCCGTCAAAGGTGCTCCAAAACCTATCAAGGCCGGTACCAAGGTAAAAAATATCCGGCTGACCGATGGCGACCATAACATTAGTTGCAAGATAGACGGATTTGGAGCCATGGCACTCAAATCAGAATTTGTGAAAAAAGCCTAAATACCTTGTGGCTCCAAACAGTGCAGAATGAAGCTTACCAATGAAAAGTCGGCCATACGAACTGTATATTTCAGCATTGCAGGCAATGCCCTCCTTGCAGGTATAAAGCTTGTATCTGGCTTTTTTGGCAACTCCTACGCACTCATAGCCGATGGCATTGAGTCCACTACGGATATTTTTTCATCATTTATTGTCCTTTTGGGGCTAAAGTATGCCCAGCGCCCACCCGATAAAAACCACCCTTACGGACACTCACGCATCGAGCCGTTGATCACCTTTCTGGTAGTCGTATTTTTGGTTGTCTCGGCTGCCACCATAGCTTACGAGAGCATTGCCAACATCCGCAGACCGCACGAAGCACCCAAATCATGGACGCTGATAGTCCTTGCGGTCATCATCATTTGGAAAGAAACCACGTACCGTTATATCTTATCCAAAAGCAAAAAAACAAAGAGTTCTTCACTCAAGGCCGACGCATGGCACCACAGGAGCGATGCCGTTACTTCTATTGCTGCGTTTGTGGGAATTTCGATTGCGCTCATTTTTGGTCACGGATATGAAAGTGCCGACGATTGGGCAGCACTTTTTGCCGCTGCCTTTATACTTTACAATGCCTACCTCATCTTCAGACCTGCCCTTGGCGAAATTATGGACGAGCATCTTCACGAAAACATGGTACAGAATATCAGGCATATTGCACTTACAGTGGAAGGCATCAAAGGTACCGAAAAGTGTTTTGTTAGAAAAGCAGGCATGAATTATCTTGTGGAACTCCACGCTATTGTGGACGGAAAAATCAGTGTGCAAAACGGCCACTTTTTGTCACATCAGCTACAAGACCGTTTGCAAAAGGAACTTCCCGAAATTTCGCACATCACTATCCATATCGAGCCGGATATTATGGAAACACGATGATTTATTGCAAAAAAACGAACTACATAAAAAATTGAATCTCAAACCACAATCCAGCCAATAGGGTGCATGTTATGCGTTCAGTGTCCGTTTATAAATAGCTTCGTACAAGGGCACAATATTTTGTATGTCAAACTTTTTTGCTTCAGCTTTTGCGTTAGCTTTAAAAGTTTTCAAACGCTGTGCATCGGATAGGATATATATAGCGTTTTTGGACATAGCTTCCACATCGTTCACATCGCTCAAAAACCCCGTAACTCCTTGGATATTGACTTCTGGGATACCACCGGTATTACTCGATATCACCGGTACGCCCGATGCCATAGCTTCAAGTGCGGCCAAACCGAAACTTTCTGTAACAGATGGAAGCAAAAACAAATCACTGAAACACAGTATCTTGTCTATCTCGTGACTGTTGCCAAAAAACACGACTTTGTTGGAAATCCCAAGACGGTCGCACAGTTCTTCTGCTGCCAATTTTTCTGGTCCCTCGCCTACCATCATCAATTTGGCCGGAATCATTTTTTGGATGTTATAAAATACCTTGACCACATCCGGTATTTGCTTCACTTTTCTAAAATTACTGATATGGGTAATGATTTTTTCCGATTCATCCGCCATGATACCCCGTTGGCAATCAGAAAAATCACTTCGATGTCTTGAAAAATCAATAAAGTTTGGCACAACATCAATAGCCTTTTTAATGTCAAAAAGACGCAATGTATCTTCCTTAAGGCTTTCTGAAACCGAAGTCACTGCATCTGATTTGTTGATGCTAAAGGTCACGGCGGGTTTATAAAACGGATGGCTACCAACAAGTGTTATGTCTGTACCGTGCAGAGTGGTCACAATGGGTATATTTATTCCCTCTTCCTGAAGCATTTTTTTTGCCATATAAGCTGCATATGCATGCGGAATGGCATAATGTACATGAAGGAGCTCTATTTGATGGAGCTTTACCATATCCACGAGTTTGCTCGATAGTGCGAGTTCATATGGCTGGTACAGAAACAAAGGATATTTAGGAACATTTACCTCGTGATAGTGCACATTATTGCCCAGCAGATCCAAACGCACAGGCTGACTATAAGTGATAAAATGGATTTCATGCCCACGTTTAGAAAGGGCAAGTCCAAGTTCTGTGGCCACTACGCCACTACCTCCAAAAGTGGGATAACAAACGATACCTATTTTCATGCATAAGGAAGTTTAGTCAATAATAGCATCATATATAAGTCGCTGTATCTCTGTTCTATACCCTTCCTTGAGCATGATATTGTTATCTGCCGTTGGATAAGTTCTGTTAGACAAAAATACATAAACTATTTCTTCTTCCGGATCAATCCAGACCATTGTGCCCGTAAAACCTGTATGCCCAAAACTTTGCATCGACACACAGCCGCAGGTAGAACCGTTACCGCTCAATTGGGGTTTGTCAAATCCTACTCCACGCCTTACCTTCTGGTCGCAATAATAGCATTTATTAAATTTATCAATGGTTTCGGGAAGCAGATATCGTTTGCCTCCATAGTAGCCTTTTTGCAGATACATTTGTGCTATTTTTGCCACATCGTTTGCATTGCTGAATAGTCCTGCGTGGCCACCTACACCACCTTGCATGGCCGCACCCATATCGTGCACATAGCCTTGAATGGTCTGGTAACGATAATAGTTGTCCTTCTCGGACGGTACGATTTGCGAATTACTAAAAATCCGATTGGGGTTATAAGTGGTAAAATTGGCACCCAAAGGTTCATAAAAATGCTGCTGTACCAATTGATCCAATGGCTTGTCGTAATGTTTTTCCAGATAACGCTTCAAAAGAAAATAGCCAAGGTCACTGTAAAGGTATTTTTGCGATGCCGTCAAATCAGAATTCTTTATAATTTTAAATATTGTGTCTTGATATTGCCTTTTCATGTATATCCCTGCGGCAACTTCTATGTTAAAGTCACCAGTGGGTTTTGGGCGGTAAAATTCCGGACTGGGTTTTTTGCTGGCAGAATCCAAAGTCGCCTTGTAAAAAGGAATCCAAGCCTTCAACCGTCCATAGTGTGACAAGACCTGCCTGAGCGTAATGTTGTGTTTGTTTGAATCGCGCAATTCTGGAAGTAATTGAGACAGTTTGGTCTCTAATGATATGATACCTTTTTCTTCAACTTCCATGATCAATGGCAATGTTGCCAGGATTTTGGTTAGCGAGGCCAAATCGTATAAGTCGCTGGTTTTCACCGTTTCATTGCCTTCGTAGGTATGCTTGCCAAAAGTTTTGTTATATACAACTTTTCCTTTTCTTGCAACCAGCAATTGCAGGCCAGGTGTCGCTTTTCGGGCAATGGCCAATTTTGCCATCGAATCGAGTTTCTTGAGTTTTTCAGAGCTCATCCCTACACGTTCTGGCAGTCCGTAGCTCAAAGATTGGATGGCGTTATAAGTGATGCCATCACCAACTTTGAAATTTTCGCCCGTAGAGACAGGCAATTTTCCCTTGGCGGGAATTGCCCCAAAGAGCATTTGTGCCGATTTGCGCTGCGCTATTTCACTGTTTTGATAGCTCATTACTATTCCATCGATATTTTCCACGCTTCGCAGATCATTCATGGCGTAGGGCATAGCGAAAATATCGAGAATTACCGTATTTGTTCTTGCTATCTCATATAGCCATACCAATTCACTATCTTTAAAGCTATAAGATTTCCAGGGGTTGGCATTCGATTTATGAAACCCAATAATGACCGTATTGTAGTTTTTGAGCCGCTCTAAAAGTTCGCTTAAATTTTCACCTCTAATCTCATGGATTTTGGTGTATTTCTTGAGTTCATCCAAAAACGGGGAACCAACGTCATCTCCCATTTTTACATAGGCAATTTGCTTGGTATCCAAGTGCCTTAATGGCAAAACGCCCTTGACGTTACGAACCACGGTAATGGCGTTTTCAATAAGTTCTTCATAAAGCAAATCGTCCTTGAGGCGGTTGAGGTCTTCCAAAAGATTGGTCAGGCCGACCGGAGCGTAGTGGTGCAAACCTACCTTGTACTTGGCCATCAGTATCTTTTTAACCGAATGTGCCAATCGGTCTTCTGAAATCTCTTTACTGTTATAGGCCTCGATGATTTTGGCAATACCTTTTTCTGGATCGCTGGACATTAACAGTACGTCATTCCCGGCCAAGAAAGCTGCCAAATCTACCTGTGCTGGTTCGCTGTAGTTTGATGCACCTTTCATATCCAATGCGTCCGTAAAAATCAAACCATCAAAATTCAGTCGCTCCTTAAGGATTCCGGTAATGATGGTTTTTGACAAAGATGACGGCACTCCGTTCTTCGGCTCAAGGCTGGGCACGTTGAGGTGTGCCACCATCACGCTCGAAAGCCCTTCCTTTATAAGCTTTTTATAGGGATATAGTTCTACGGAATCAATACGGTGTTCGTTAAAATTAATGGTCGGCAACGTCTTGTGTGAGTCGGCGTCGGTATCGCCGTGACCTGGAAAATGCTTGGCATTTGCAAGAACGCCAACACTTTGCATACCTTTCATGAATGCCAACGATTTTTCAGTGACATTATCGCGGTCTTCACCAAACGACCGGTTTCCTATGATAGGGTTTTTTGGATTGGTATTGATATCTACGGCAGGTGCAAAATTAAAATGTACTCCAAGCCGCTTGCAATGCTCGCCAATATACTTTCCCGTACGTTCCACAAGTGTGTTGTCCTGTATGGCACCGAGGGTCATGTTCCAAGGGAAAGCATACGTGTTTTTGAGGCGCATGCTCAAGCCCCATTCCGCATCCATCCCGATGAGCAATGGCACTTTGGAATCGGCTTGGAGTTCGTTGTTGAGCTTGGCCTGGGACATTGGATCTCCTGTGGAATAAATTATTCCGCCTATTTTTTGTTTGGTGATGAGATTGGCTATTTTGCTGCGGTTCAATCTCTTTTCATCAGAAAACACCTGAACCATGAACAGTTGTCCTACTTTTTCTTCGAGGGACATGCCGTTGTAGATGCTATCTACCCATTTTTGCTGATTGACAGCATCATTGGACAATAAAGGGTTGACAGTCTGCGAATTGGCACTAATTGAAATAAGTATGATGAGGGAAAATAAAAAACGCATAAATGGTAGTGTTCGATTGCTTGTTAGGCTTTGAGTAAAAATTATGCCAAAATAGCAAATTGACAACGAAGACCACAGTTTTTTAAGATAGTTTTATCAAGAAGGTTATCAAAAAAAGTCGAACTTCCGATTCAAAGAAATCGTGCGTGCCAACTTTCACTTGCAGGCACTTCCCAAGCGTCCTTAAACTCCGCTATGTTGGTCACCAAGTTGTTGAACACAATGGTGTTTTTTGAAACAGCCTTGTCTTTTGCCATTTTTTTGAAATCGAGAAGGGTTTTGTAAGCAATATATTCGCCTTGCCGATAGGTAACGTTCATCTTGTCGAGCAGATCTACGTTAAAATCTTTTTCCAGTTGCTGTATGAAATGTACCGAAGCATCAATGGAACAACCGGTTGCCTTGTTCAGGTCTTGGTCAAGCCCGATGATGATAAAACGGTTGTATTTTATCTCATATCCTGATTGCAAATCAGCGCCATGGGCTGTCCAATTTTCAATAAAAATATCCAAACGCGAAGTTATTTCCTGCAGTTCTTCTGGAGTAAACGGCCTATTTGATTGATAAATCCACACCCTTGATTCTTCGGGCAGCGTGTCAAAATTCACTAACATTTGGGTCTTGTTTTATTGTACAATTTTGCCATTGCTCATAAATCCTGGGCGTTGGCTATAAGTTCTGCAATGTCGAGTACTTTGATGTCGCTTTCTTTTTCTTTGGCTTTTACACCATCTGTCATCATCGTGTTACAGAACGGACAACCAGCAGCTATGATATCTGGCTGAACTTCAATTGCTTGCTCTGTGCGTTCTACGTTTACGTCTTTATTGCCTTTTTCGGGTTCTTTAAACATTTGTGCACCTCCGGCTCCACAGCATAGCCCGTTGCGACGGCAATTTTTCATTTCCACGAGTTCGGCTTCGAGTTTTTGGATCAATTCGCGAGGAGCTTCATACACATCATTGGCCCGACCAAGATAGCATGGATCGTGAAACGTGATGCGCTTGCCCTTGAATTGGCCGCCTTGTATGGTCAAACGGCCTTCATCCAACAGGGTTTTTAGAAATTGGGTATGGTGCATTACTTGATAATTGCCGCCCAGTTCCGGATATTCGTTTTTGATGGTATTGAAACAGTGCGGACATGCAGTAACAATTTTTTTTATTTCGTAAGCGTTAAGCACTTCTATATTGGAAACTGCCTGCATCTGGAACAAAAATTCATTTCCGGCACGCTTGGCAGGATCGCCGGTACAGCTTTCTTCGGTACCGAGTACGGCAAACTCTACTCCGGCTTTGTTGAGCAATCGTACAAATGCTTTGGTGATTTTCTTTGCCCTATCGTCAAAACTTCCGGCACAGCCCACCCAAAACAGGACTTCGGGCTGCTTGCCTTGTGCCATATATTCTGCCATGGTTGGCACTTTTAGTTCTTCTGCCATAATTGTGCGTTTTCTTTGAGAAGTTTCAACATTGTATCAATCGTGATGCCCGTCGTCGAATACTTCAATTTTTACATTTTTTTCTACCAAATCGGTAAATTTTCCTTTGTAGCGCGTAGCCTTTACCAAGTGATTGTCAATCCAGTGGTAATTTCCGCCGCGGGGTTTTCCCATTAGCAAGGTGTGGTACTTAAACCCGTGTTTTTTGAGCCATATTTCGGTGTACTCACGGTGTGCTTCGGTACGTGAGGTAAAAAAACAAATCATGTGACCCTCGCCGTACCACTTATTGCATGTGGCTAACGCATCGGGGTATACTTCGGCAGTGAGCATGCGTTCGGGTTCTTCATTGGGAATGTCGTCGCAAATTGTGCCATCGATATCTATCAAGTAGTTCTTGACGCCTTTGGGCAGTACAGGACTTATCCTTTCTCCATTTTCAACTATCTCGTGCAATAATTTATCAGCCTCTTCTCTTTCCATGTATTGTTTCTGTTTTTTTTAAGGTTTAAACAAACTCAACCTAACGTATATTGTACTTTTTAATTTGAGTTTAGGATGTTATCCCATACTACCATTATAATTATAGTGTTATATGCACTTTGCTCGCCACTTACTGTTCATTTGCCCAATTCAACCTATCCATTTGATTGTATGGCCACGGGGCGCCATTGTTTTCTATATTGCCCATCATGTTGTTGAGTTCCATCGGTGCTGCACTTTGCTCCATGACCAAGAAACGGCGCATTTCCAAAATAATCGAAAGCGGATCGATACTCACCGGGCAAGCCTCCACACAAGCATTGCATGTGGTGCATGCCCAAAGCTCTTCTCGGGTTATGTAGTTGTCCAACAATTGTTTGCCATCATCTTTAAATGTTCCTTTATTGGCGTCCATATTCTTCCCGACTTCTTCCAATCGGTCCCTGGTATCCATCATGATCTTGCGCGGCGATAGTTTCTTACCGGTTTGGTTGGCAGGACATTCGCTTGTGCAGCGCCCACATTCAGTACATGTATAGGCGTTGAGCAGTTGCAGCCAATTTAAATCGGTAACGTCGCTGGCTCCAAATTTTGCAGGAGCTTCAGAATTTTCGGGTGCTGGAGCAAATGGATCGACATTGGGATCCATCATCATTTTTACTTCTTTGGTAACCGCTTCAAGATTGTTGAACTGGCCTTTGGGTTTCAATTTGGCAAAATAGGTGTTCGGGAATGCCAATAAAATATGTAAGTGTTTTGAATAATAAAGATAATTGAGAAATACAAGGATCCCAAGTATATGTGCCCACCATGCTGTCCGCTCGATAACGTGAAGGGTTTCTGCAGAAGTGTTTCCAAACCAAGAGTGGATATGTTGGCTGATGATGTTGCCGGTGCCCATTTCCTGAAAATGTACGTCAGTAGCATTCATGACCAAAAACAGGGTCATGAGGATCATTTCAAAATAAAGGATAAAATTGGCGTCGTTTTTGGGCCAAGCTGTCATCTCCTTGGACCAGAATCGTTTGATCTTGATAATGTTCCGCCGGGCCCAAAACACAATCACGGAAACCAACACCATTGCGGCCAGGATCTCAAAACTCCCAATCAAGAACCCATATACAGATGGAGGTAAAATTTCGGAAAACAGTCTATGTGTTCCAAAAAGCCCATCGATAATTATCTCTAAAACTTCTATATTAATGATTATAAACCCTATATATACTATTACGTGAAGTATTCCTGCAATTGGCCGTCGCGTCATTTTACCTTGACCAAGAGCAATTCGTGCCATGTTTTTCCAACGTTGTTCCTTATTGTCAGATACGTCAATGCCATGTCCAAGTTTTATATTGCGAATAAGTTTTTTGACATTTGAAGCAAAAAAAGTAATGCCTGCAATGAGCACTATGGCAAAAAGGATGTTGGGAATGTAAGCCATCTCTTAATCTTCTTTTGGTTGGGTTTTTTGGTCTTCTATGATGTTTCCTTCGGCATCAAACTTGCTTGCTTTTTTTCCAAATACCGAAAAATGGACGTATCGTTTAGGGTTCAATTTGAAATCTTGCAGTAATTGTTCCAATTGTTTTGAGGCGCCTTCAAGGTTGTTGTATAAGTCTTCATCGGTCATAAGTTTTCCGAGCGTGCCATTTCCGTTTTTCACTTCGGCCATTATTGCATTGACACTTTCCAGGGTGTTTTCGAGTTTGGCAATGGACTCCGAAATTTTTATATCTTTCAAATCGTCAGAAACCGTTGCCAGATTAGAAGATACTATGTTGAAATTTTTGATGGCAGCACTCAAATCGGCATCGTTTTTTACTACCAACGAATTGATGTTACCAGAAAGCCTATTGAATGATGCGATAGTAGTTTTTAACTCGGTAATGGCACTTTTAAGCCCTTGTTCGGAATCATCGATAACCAATTTGTTGAGATTAACCATCAATGTGTCTGCTGATTGCAAAGTTGTTCCGAGATTCCCGCTGATACCGGAAAAATTCTGTGTCAACGTACGGATAAGCCCCAGTTCAATTTCAGATTTAAGGAAATCACCGCTTTTGGCAATCGTATCACCCGGTTCCGGGATGATCGCCAGTCCATTACCTCCCATCAGGCCTGTTTCATAAAGTCGGACCCTACTGTTTGTAGAGAACTTGATGTTTTTGTCAACTGAAAAAGAGACAATGGTTTTACCGGTTTTTGGATCATATTGTATGTTGGACACTTTCCCGATCCTGTTGCCTTTTATGGTCACGCCCGCAGAGGTATCCAGTGCGTTGTAGTCAAACCTGGTGTGGTATTCTGCATTATTGTCCAACAGGTTGATGCCCTTAAGATAATTGAACAGGAAAACCATCAAAACGATTCCTGCAATAACCAATATTGCGGTTTTTACTTCTCTTGAAATTTTCAAAGCCAGTCGATTTATTTGCTCACAAAATTAGCAATAAATATAGAAAGAATGATTTTAATTTGCGGTAGTTTTCAATGCTTCGTGAAGATCTATCTGCTTGCCATCGCGGAATGCCACGATAAAACAGTCGTTAAATCCTTTGCTTTGTGCCTCTGCTTGAAACCTTTTGGCCATGTTATAATCGGAAGTATAACCGTGATAGTATTTGTAAACGCCATTGCCCTTTTCTCTTGAGATATCGGACAGTCCGTTGAAATTGAATGGTTTTGGCTCCAACTCTTTTGATCCGGCCGCAATCTGCACCTTGAACACAATGTTGGGGTAAACATCTTGGGTATGAGGAATTTCATCTGGGGCAACCGCAACATTTTCGGCCGTATTGGGCGTTACAGACTGTGAGTAGATGTTTTCGCCTACGTTTCTGTCAATCACTTTTTTGTAATCAATGATGGCATTTAAGATGGATTGCGAAACTTCTTTTTTTCCTTTTGCGGAATTAAGGTAAGCACCTTCCTCCTTATTGGTTATAAATCCGGTCTCGATAAGTACACTTGGCATCGCGGTCTGGTGGATGACCCACAAACTTGCCTGTTTCACGCCCCTACTTTTTCTTTTTATTTGATTGACAAAATTACGTTCTATATAACTGGCAAGCAGAATGCTATATTCTGTAAATTCTTCCTGCATCAGGGTAATGCCTATGGAAGAAACAGGCGAATGCGGGTCAAAGCCTTCGTAGTGTTTTTCATAATCTTCTTCGAGGAATATAACTTCGTTTTCGGCTTTGGCAACCTCAAAGTTCCGGTTTGTATTCTTCAAATCAAGTACATAGGTCTCGGTTCCCGATGCTTCGGTATGATGCGCATTGCAATGAATGGAAATGAACAAGTCGGCATCGGCATTGTTGGCAATTTTAGCCCTATCTTCCAATCTGACGAACACATCGGTTTTTCGGGTATAGACAACTTTGAAAGCAGGGTTTTTCTCAAGTTCGGCGCCGATGGACAATACTATGCTCAAGGCAATATCTTTTTCTTTATAGCCATATTTGGAATGCTTGCCGGGGTCTTTCCCACCATGTCCGGCATCAAGGACAACCACAAATTTGCCCCTATTGTCCTGAAAAGCGGTTGCGGTGGAAAAAAAACTTGAAAATAGGATGAAAGCAAATACGATTAATGGTACTAATTTCGTTTTCATATGGGTTTTAACGATTGATAAGCTCTGTCTGTTTCTAAATTTGGTTATACAATGGATTATCCCAAAAAAATATGTGTACTTTTGGGGTTTCAAAAACCGAGCCATACTTTTGCAAAAATACATTTAAAAGCGTTGCGTACCAATATCCTCAATATACTTTTGACATTAAGTTTTACAGCGCTTATCAACACTTTGGGGTATTCGCAGGACTTACCTTCATCGGACAAATCGATAAAGCCCATTGAAAGCGACAGTGTATTTGTGGCCACCGACTCTTTGTCTGCCAAAGGCTTAACAGAAAAAAAGAACGACACCATTGTTGGCGACACCATCCCCAAAAAAGATTTTCTGGAAGGCATTGTTAAGTACAAAGCCAAGGAGTATGTGTCCATCAACCGTCGTGAACAGAAAATCTATCTATACGACGAGGCAGAGGTGAACTATCAGGACATGAACATCAAGTCGGGCATAATAATCATTGATTACAGCAAGAATTTAGTGTATGCAGGGCGTTTAAAGGACACGCTGGGCAACTATACGCAATTGCCCGTGTTTACCCAAGGGGCCAATGTAGTTGAACCCGACTCCATCATTTTCAATACAGACAACAAGAAAGCCTTGATATTCAACTCCAGAACGGAACAGAGCGGTGGTTACATCGATGCCGAACTTACCAAGAAAGAGAACGATTCTGTTTACTTTTTAAAAGAAGGAAAATTTACCACATCCGAAGACCGTGAAGATCCAGAGTTTTATTTCAGAATGCGCAAGGCCAAAGTAGTGCCCGGCAAAAAAGTCGTGGTGGGGCTTACCAATATGTACATTTATAACGTACCTACACCCATTGGGCTGCCCTTTGCCTATTTTCCTTTGACCAACAAGCAGACTTCGGGCATAATATTCCCATCGTACGGACAGGATAACAACCGTGGCTTCAATTTACAGAATGGCGGCTATTACTTTGCAATCAGCGATTATTTTGATCTTGAGGTTCTTGGCGACTATTATACCAACGGCAGCTATGGTTTAAGGATTGGATCGCAATATGCCCTACGGTATCGTTTTCGGGGCAATATCAACTTTAGGTACGAAAACCTCATTTCCAGTGAGCGGGGTTTTGACGATTATGCCAAATCGTTTATATATAACATCAGGTGGTCACACACACAAGATGCCAAATCGAACCCAAGCTCAAGGTTTTCGGCTTCGGTAAACCTTGGAAGCAGCCGTTATTACCAAGAGTCGATCAATCAGATCAACCAATCCAATTTCCTGAACAACACCATGTCTTCTTCTGTGTCTTACTCAAAATCCTTCGATACAGAACCCCAGGTCAATTTAAGCCTTACCGCGACACACACACAAAATACGCAGACAGAGCAGATAAGCATGACGTTGCCAACGTTTCAAGGAAGTGTAAGCCGCATCTTTCCGTTTGAACCATCGGTCGGGACAAAAAAGGGGGTTTTGCAGAACATCAACCTTCAGTACAGTGTGAGGGCAGAAAACCGCATACAGACTACCGATTCGCTTTTCTTTAAAAAAGAAATGTTTGAAGATGCCAAAATGGGTGTGAAACACAGCGTCCCAATATCCACAAACTTTAAGGTTTTTAAATTTTTCAGTGTCAGTGCTACTACCAATTTTGATGAGACATGGACCTTCAATACCGTCAGAAAGTTTTACGATGTAATAAACGAAAGGGTCGAAACAGAGGACTTGAACGGTTTTGCGAGTTTTAGGACCTATAATTTTGGCACAAGTATCGGCACAACTGTCTATGGGATGTTTGACTTTAAAAAACCTGGAAAAAACCCTAAGATACAAGCCATCAGGCACGTTATGCGGCCATCTATCAGCTACAATATAAATCCTGCATTTGATCAATATTATGACTCCTTTGAATATATAGATGCCGACGGGACCATGACCAAAGAACAGTATTCAAGGTTTGAGAGATCCATCTATGGAAGCCCCAACAAAAACTTTTCGAGTTCTATGGGCTTTTCTTTGGCAAACAATATCGAGGCCAAAGTGAGATCAAAAGATTCTACCAAAAGTGAGCCTAAAAAAATCAAGATCATTGACAACCTCAACTTTCAAACCGCATACGATTTTGCAAGGGATTCCCTGAACTGGAGCCCGGTAAGGGTGTCTGGCGGAACACAGATTTTAAACAGTAAGATGAGCATCAACTTTGGGATGGTGCTTGACCCCTATGCACTGGACAACAACAACCGGCAGATCAACAAGTTCAATATTGAAAATGGAGGAAGCCTCTTCCGGTTAACATCTGCCAACCTCAATTTGAGCTACAGCCTTTCAAATGAAACGTTCAAAGGCAGCGACAAGAACGACGGGCTTGACCGCAAACAGGAACAAGAATCGCTAATGAGCGGTGGACGTTCTGACGACCTTTTTGGCAAACCTCAAGATTTTGCCGATCAACGCTTGCACGATGAAGAACTGGAAAAGGAAACCCCGAGCGAACTCTATAATTATAAAATGCCGTGGAGCCTTCGTCTGCAGTATGCCATCAATTATGCCAATGCGTCCCGCCAGAACGAAATTTCATCCAACTCGCTGATGTTTTCTGGCGATATAGAAATTTCGCCAAGATGGTCTGTCGGAGCTTCTTCAGGCTATGATTTTAAAAACCATGGTTTTACCTATACACAGTTGCGATTTGAACGCGATCTTTTGAGCTGGCGCATGAACTTTAGCTGGATCCCATTCAGCACCCGGACTTCTTGGAATTTTTTCATCGGTATCAAATCCAACCTTTTGAAAGACCTGAAATACGACCAACGACGACGACCCGACCAAAATTTGCGCTAATCCATTAAAGACAAAAAGATATGAAACAGATCATCAACACCCCAAAAGCCCCTGCGCCCATCGGTCCGTACAATCAGGCAGTGCTTGCAGGCAACACACTGTACACTTCAGGACAGGTAGCTTTAGATCCAATATCCATGCAATTGGTTATGGATGATATAAAAACAGAAACAAAACAGGTTATGGAAAACCTATCGAACGTACTTTCTGCAGCCGATATGACTTTTGCCAATGTGGTGAAAACTACCATTTTTATCAGTGACATGAACAATTTTTCATTGATAAATGAAGTGTACGGCAGTTATTTTGATGAAGCAAGCGCACCTGCTCGGGAAACCGTCCAGGTGGCAAGGCTACCGAAAGATGTCAATGTTGAGATAAGCATGATTGCCGTTAGACAATAACCGTTACAACAAAAAACAAAGTTTCTACAACCGTTTTGTGTGGTAAGACATGAGCCCTTCGATTGGCCTACGAACAAAGTTTCCGACCTTAAAGCCCATTTCTTCCGCGACCGAATGAATTTCATCTTGAGAGAAGTAGGCAATGGATCCCGCAAAGTGAACAGGCACGCTCTCGATCTCGTTCTTGAACTGCATGATCATGTTTTTTGCAAAAAGTCGCACGCCGTCCTTTATCATGTTTTGTATATAGACGGAGTCCTTATTCAAAAACATAAATTCGGCAAAACTTGCCAAATAAGCATTTGGACTAGGTTGTTTGTATAGTTGGTTTTTTATATAATCTGCATCCATGTTGTATTTGTTTCCAAAGGAAACGCGTATGGCTTCGGGCATGTGGTTAAAGTAATAATCCCTGATGAGTTGCTTGCCATAATAATTACCAGAGGCATCATCCATCAGTGAATAGCCCAACGACACGACACGTTGGTGCAACTTGGCCCCATCAAAATAACTGCAATTGGACCCCGTTCCCAAAATACAGACAACGGCCGCCTCATTATCGCTGTTGAGCGTGGCACGTACTGCTGCCATCGTATCTTCTGTAACCTCAACTTGGGCAATGGGAAAAATATCTTCCAATATTTTTTTCAGCATAATCCTTGGCATTTCGGTACCGCAACCGGCACCGTAAAAGAAAATATGCGTCACATCCTTGTTTATTGCGGCGAGCTCTTGACTGCTGCTGATAATCTTATGAAGTTTTTTTTCTTTGAGTATTTCCGGGTTCAGTCCTTTGGTTCGGATCTTCTCCTGAAGTTGTTTTCCGTTGTTGTTCACTAAAATCCAATCACATTTGGTGGATCCGCTATCAGCTATTAAAATCATGTTGCCTGTATAATAAATTTCCGTATAAGTTTCTTTATATACCTAAAAATATAAATGTAGTAAAACTTATACGGAAATTGAAAGAAATTTTTACAAAGAATGTATGTGTTGAGCCAATTCTACCAATTTTGTTGAGTAAGCAAACTCGTTGTCATACCAAGCAACAACCTTGAAGAATTTGGAATTCAATTCAATAGACGCTTCTGCGTCAAAGACACAAGTGCGTGTTTCGCCCACAAAATCTTGGGAAACGACCAGCTCATCGGTATAGCCCACAATGCCCTTTAATGCACCTTCAGAAGCATCTTTGAATGCTTTTTTGATTTCTTCCAATGAAGTTTCTTTTTTGCTCCTAAAGGTAAGGTCAACCACAGAAACATCGGCGGTAGGCACCCTAAATGACATCCCTGTCAATTTGCCGTTGAGCTTGGGTATGACCTTTCCAACAGCTTTTGCGGCACCTGTTGATGCAGGAATGATATTAATCAATGCGCTGCGGCCTCCTCTAAAATCTTTTCTGGAAGGGCCATCAACAGTCAATTGTGTTGCAGTGGTTGCATGTACCGTGGTCATGAGCCCTTCCTCGATTCCAAAATTGTCATCAAGGATTTTGGCCATTGGAGCCAAGCAATTGGTCGTGCAGGATGCATTGGACACAATCGTGTCACTTACTTTTACTTCCGTATGGTTTACGCCCATGACAAACATGGGAGCATCCTTGCTGGGCGCAGATATCACTACTTTTTTTGCGCCAGCCTCAATGTGATAGTTGGCGGTTTCTAAAGTTGTGAATATACCTGTGCAATCTGCCACGATGTCCACACCGGCCTCGTCCCATTTAAGGTTGCGCGGATCACGCTCGGCTGTGACACGAATTGTTTTTCCGTTGACTATCAATTGCCCATTTTTTACTTCTATGGTGCCATCGAACCTTCCGTGCACGGAATCATACTCCAGCAGGTATGCTAAATGGTTGACTTCAAGCAGATCGTTGATGGCCACGACTTCAACACCCGGTTTATTGAGCGTTGCCCTAAATACTATTCTTCCTATTCTACCGAATCCATTGATCCCCAATTTCAAATTTGACATTTTATGTTATATTTTTATGATTAATATTGTTACTACGTGGTCATGATGTCTGACACACGCAATAGTTCTTTGTTTATCTTTGATTTTCCTTTGACGGCTTTGTCTATGGGCGTTAGTGCCATTTCGTCGTTGATAAGGCCAACCATATAATTGGTTTTTCCTTCGAGCAAGCTTTCTACGGCTTTTACGCCCATCCTGCTCGCCAGGACCCTGTCAAAACAAGATGGCGAACCGCCTCGTTGCATGTGTCCAAGGACAGACACGCGAACTTCGTATTCGCTCATGTTTGCATCTACATAATCTTTAAGTTCAAAGACATTTTTGCCTATTTTGTCACCTTCGGCCACCACGACGATGCTCGACGATTTTCCCGATTGTTTACTACGTTTCAAGGATTCCAAAAGCCTTTCGAGCCCAAGGTCTTCTTCTGGGATCAATATTTCCTCTGCACCTGCACCTACACCTGCATTTAGGGCGATATGTCCAACGTCGCGACCCATCACTTCCACAAAAAACAAACGGTTGTGCGAGCTTGCGGTGTCGCGTATCTTATCGATACAATCTACCACTGTGTTCAGGGCGGTATCAAAACCCAAGGTATGTGTGGTCCCGTAGATGTCATTGTCTATGGTGCCCGGAATGCCCATCACGGGGAAGCCAAATTCTTTGCTGAATACCATGCCTCCTGTGAAAGTGCCATCGCCACCGATAAGCACAAGACCTTGGATACCGGCTTCAATCAGTTTTTCGTGTGCCAACTTTCGGCCTTCCTTGGTCATAAAATCTTTGGAACGGGCGGACTTTAAAACTGTGCCGCCTTTATTGATGATACCTTTGACACTTCTGGCATCCATCGGCTTAAAATCGCCTTCAATTATACCTTGGTAGCCACGGTATATCCCGACACATTCTACATTATGATAAGCGCAAGTCCTAACGACGGAGCGGATGGCTGCATTCATTCCCGGTGAGTCGCCACCAGAGGTCAATACGCCAATTTTTTTGATGTTTTTTGACATTAAATATACTTTGAGAGAGTAAAACTAATAAACAAAAACTACATTCATAAACGTATTGAAGATTATTTAACAAGCGCTTGGTATTTCAAACGTTTTCGTTAATAACTCTATAAAACATCAAGCATTTTTTACTGCGGGAACCGCGATTTTAAGACAGATATCGATGATTGGAGAATGTTATTCTGACCGTGGTTTTATGGTAATAAAATCGGGGGTCATTTGTTCTTCATTTTCATGTTGTTCTTTCCCATTATCGTCGTTGGTGGCATTTTTTTTGTTCTTTCCGGAAAAAATAATCTGAAGCAATTCTTTAAAGGTGTCAAACTCTACATTATAAGACAGTCCTAGCCCTTGGGTGTAGCCGATCTCTTCCCCGAAATTACGGATGCTGTTCTCTCTGTTGAACACTTTAGCAGATAAGGTACCATCGTCGTTGAGCAAGAGTTCTATCTCGGCATCGCCCACTATGACCGTTTGTGTGGCTCCACCTATGGGCACACCCACTTTACCGTTGAACAAAAGTTTTTCGCTAATCCTTGTACTCAACGTAAGGCCCAACCTGTCATCAGTTTTATATTCTGGGGTTTCTTCTCCAGACTGGAAATTAACACCTACCTGCACCTTATCATCATCGCTCGACAGCAAGCTGTTAAAAAGGTTGTTGACACGATCCTCTACCGTACCATAGGCCTGCTGGCCGAGGCTCAATTCACTTGCAAAAGACCCTGTGGCCAATAAAAACACACCTTGATAATCCCTGCTTTCCTTGGTTTCGAGCCTATAGTCGAGCTCTGATTTTATGGTCGTGCTCACGCTGGGGAATCCAAAGGTAAAATCGAGATCTGGTTGTTCCAACTGGCCTGAAAGATTGAGCTCCACATCGACCGGAATACTGCGGTTGATGGGGTTGTCCAAAAGCACGGAGGGATTGGCATTGGTACGATAGACGGCTTTTAGATCGACCTGTGCTTTCATGGGGTCTCCGTTCCATTGCAGGTTTCCGCCGCGTTCCACTTCGAGCCTTTTCTGTACGAGACCGGCATAGGCAAAGTTATAAATACCCTGATAGATGATGTAGTCGCCGTACATTTTGAATTTTCCATTGGTATTGATTTCGATCAGCAGGTTACCTGCTCCAGTACCTTGTATGGTACTTCCTGATTTTCTATCGATTACTATTTCTATATCTGCGTTTTGGTTTACATCCAAATCAAAATCGAGCTCCAACCCTTTGACCTCAATATCTGTAAGGGTTTCGCCTCGAAGTTTAGCCTGTTTTTCTTCAGGACTCAAAAAATGGATGTAGGAGTTGTCGCCAAAGCTTTGTGTATCGCTCAACGGAATCTTAAACACCGTGCCTTGTGCCGTACTGCCATTGACCTTGATGACCAATTGGTCTGTCGGCCCCGAAATATTGGCGTTGCCTGTTACGAAAGCAGTACCGTAATATAATGATTCGCCGTCATCTGTAGTGTTTAGAACCAAAAACCTGTTTGTGTCGATGTTGAGCCCGAGCCTCCAGTCGGAAAAATTGTTGTGTGCCATATAACCGTTGAGGGTAGCTCTCGAGAAATATTGCGAATCGGTCATTTCAACATTCTCGAAGACGAATTTTTGTTCTTCAAGGCGTACTTCAGAATCAAAATCAAAGGAATAATCGACATTTAAATATGGTATGGTAAGCCCTGCATTGTCAAGCAACAGGATGCCATTGATATCGGGTTTTGAGGGATTGCCCGATGCCCTGACGTTGCCCGATGCAAGTCCACGGATGTTGGTAATGACATCTTGGCCAAAAACATTGAGCGGCGCTAATTGAAATTCATCAAATTCAATATCGAGATTGATACCCGGGTTTTCTTTGCCTATATCCAAAAACCCTTTGGCTATCAACGACTTCAAATTATCGTTCTGCAACAGGATGTCCACTTCATAGTTTGTCAATGACTGGTTTCCAATCAGGTCTGCTCTTAAATCGCCAAGTTGATAGTCATTGAACTTAAGCCTGTCCACAGTGATATTGGACATTGGTGAATAGTGCCCGTCCTGTTGCAACAATTTGAGCTTTCCGTTCAGATTACCGCCAAATGCCATACTATCGAGTGTGGGCGTGATCTTGTACAGGTCAACATCCTTAAATTCGACGTTCAAGTCTTTATAAGTGGAATCTCGCAATTCGCCATCCAGCACAATTTCTTCTTCCTGATGTTTCAGCAATAAATCTTTGATTTGGAACTGTCGGAACTGTCTATCAAAAACAACCTTATTCAGCGAATCGTTGTCATTGTTTATTTGCCAAACATTTTCTTTGAACAATGCTTCAGATTTCTTGAAACCTACAACCGATTGGCTATTTTCATCGATGGTATAAAAAAGGTTGAGGTCAAAGTTGTCATTGTTCTTCTTGCCTCCTCCAAACTGTGTTTTGATGAACAGCGTGTCGCGTTTGGTAACATTGATAAGGTCGAATTTTGAAACGTTGTAGAAATTGGTTTTCAGCGAATCGATTTCAACATAGGTATTGAACAATGGGTTTGAGTTGTCCACCAACAAATTGACATTGTCGGCAAAATAGTCTTCATATATGATTTTGGGGGATTTAAAATTGAGCTTGAAACCCGTTTCGTCACTCTCTATCCTGCCTTTAATCGATGTGTTTGCCCCCAGTTGCAATTTTGGCACAAACAATTCGACAATCTTGTTGTAAATGGTAAAATTAAAATCCAAATATTGATCGGCGTCAACATTACGTGGGTGGTAATTGGTGTAGATGCTGCCCAATGAGTTTTCAGTCATCTTGCCAATATCCGAAAATTTAAAATTACCGCTGATACTGCCCTCAATGATGTCCGGAGAATTAATGGTTATGGTCTGGAGCCTGTCTTCGTAAGTGGCTACCACCGCAAAATCTTCAAAATGGTATTCGTTGTTTTGGTTGATATAGGTAGTGTTCTCAAAATTGAGGTAACCATGTGCATCATTGAAGTCGTTGCCTTTCATTGACATGGCGATCTTTCCCTTGAATACCGAAATGCTATCCCTTGAGACAAAATTGAGCGCATTGAGGTCTGCGTATATCACCTCTGCATTGAAATCCATGGTCTTTGGATTTTTTGATAAATCTGCAAGACCGTCAAATTTTATCTTGAAATTGTCGTCTTCTGAAACCAAATTGCCATTAAAAATCTTGTTACCGAGCTCGCCCTCTATGAAAATGTCGTTATAAACATAATTATTATAAGTGAGGTAGAACACTTCACCGGATACATTGGTTTTGATGTTATCGATTGTAAACCCTTTGCCGGACACATCAACATCAAAAGAGGCTTCGCCAACTGTGGGGTCATTGAGCAAAACTCCAAGGTCAAAATCCTGAAATATCAATTTTCCCTCATAGCTGGCACTGTCAACATTATCTATTTCTGACATCTTGAGATCGGCAATGATATCTCCTATTTCGGTACTGATTTCGAAGTCGGAAACGATCTGGTACGAAGTGATGTTCGTATCGCCCACAAGTGTAAAGTCCCCCAATTTTGAAAACACAGTAGGTATAGACTCTCCCAAGATGTTGGGCAACAGCGCCTTTAGGTCGAAATAATTCGACGAAAGATTGTCAAACTTTCCGTCAAGTTCAAAATTACCCTCTTCGGTATTGAACAAGTTCTTGAACTTTATATCGCCATAAATCCGGGTTCGGGAGTTGGTAGTCATCTTCAGGTTTTCGGCATACAGGTCATTGAGCGTTCCCGACAGGGCAACATTCAAAAATACTTTTTGGTCGGTGCCGAATTCATTGTAAAACGTATTCATTTCGTCGAGAAATACTTCCGAATCTCTAAAAACCGCATCAACCCTTGCCTTGTTAGTCAAATCTTTTATTCCGCCCACTTCATAATCAAATCTTACCTTGCCATTGAGGTTGGAGTTGGCAGTTGCTATCTTAAGGTTGTCAAAATACAAATGTGTAGGTGTGTAGTCAAAATTGGCCACCATATTTTTTACTACCACGCCCCTACTATCTATGAAAGCAAGATTGTTTATCCTGACACTGATATCGGTTTTTTTAATCAGAAAATTGGTAGCGTTCAGGTAGAGCTTGTCAAACTCGATAATTTTTGGCTTTTCCTTGTTTTCATCGATAAGCCTAAAGGTACCGTCATAAACGGAAATGTCGCTCGATGACAACAAAAATGGCTTGGAATCTACTTTGGGGTTATCTTCTTCAAACTTCGCTATGAATTCATCGAGGTTGGTCTTTGTTTCGCCTTTATAGGTTTTTATATTGAATACCAATCCATTGATGTCCACGTCGCCAAATGTCAGTTTGTTGTTGTACAGATTGCGAAAACTCAAAACAGAAGTATTGAGTTCGTTGATGCCAATCAGTGTATCATTTTTGTAATCTTCGATGTAGATTTGCTTTAATGCCACATCGCCATTGAACTTCAGCCCTATTCTATCAATATGGATTTTGGTGCCGAAATCATCATTGACAAGTTTTGTTACCTTTTGCGCAAGGCTAGTCTGTACGGATGGAAAAGAAAGTACAAGTACCAAAATAACGAAAAGGAGCACAAAAATGGCCACTATCTTGAGTAGTATTTTCAGAAATTTTTTGATACGTGTCTAAAATTATAACTTTGCGTTCAAAATTAACAATTATTGTGCCTAAATATCATTAATGGATTCACAAAATATTTATATTCTTGGAATTGAATCTTCATGTGACGACACAGCAGCAGCCGTGATGCACAACGGCCGGGTTTTAAGCAACGTCGTTGCGGGGCAATCGGTACACGAAGCATACGGCGGTGTGGTACCGGAGCTTGCATCACGTGCGCACCAGCAAAACATTGTCCCTGTGGTGCACGAAGCCCTTAAGCGAGCCAATATTGACAAGTCGCAGTTGTCGGCCATTGCATTTACACGTGGCCCGGGATTGATGGGTTCGCTACTTGTAGGAACTTCATTTGCCAAATCCATGGCATTGGGGCTGGACATACCGTTGATAGACGTCAACCACATGCAAGCGCATATTTTGGCACATTTTATTGATGAAGAAGGCTTTAATAAACCGCCGTTCCCTTTTTTGGCAATGACAATCTCGGGTGGACATACTCAAATTGTAAGGGTCAACGACCACTTTAACATGGAAATCATTGGCGAAACCATTGATGATGCCGTGGGAGAAGCATATGACAAAAGCGGAAAACTGCTCGGATTGGGATATCCCGCAGGACCAGAAATCGACAAAAGGGCCAAACTCGGAAACCCAAAAGCCTTTATCTTCAGTAAACCAAAAGTGGATGGACTTAATTTTAGCTTTTCGGGTCTTAAAACCGGTATCTTATATTTTATTCAAGAGCAGACCAAAAAAGATCCGGACTTTGTCGAAATAAATCGCAATGATATTTGTGCTTCTATACAGCATACCATCATTGAAATTTTGATGGACAAACTAAAACTCGCAAGCAAACAGACTGGCATCAAGCACATTGCAATAGGTGGCGGCGTATCTGCCAATTCTGGAATACGCTCGGCACTTAAAGAAGCAGAGAGTAAATACGGATGGACAACCTACATCCCAAAATTTGAATTTACCACAGACAATGCAGCCATGATAGCCATCGTTGGGCATTTGAAATTCCTGCAAAACGATTTCGCACCTACAGATGTAGCGGCAACATCACGGTTACGGTTATAGTTCGAGCTTTTCAAATTATCCAAGAAAACTGTTCTTTCCTTATTTAAGATAATACAACAACCATTCTCTATACCATATTGAAAGCTGTCCAATGTTGCGCTCTTTTGAGATCGAAGCACAACAGTTGGCGCATTGATACACGAAGAGTTAAAGTGACCATTGGATTTTTGTCTAAAGGTTTTATTTCCCAATCGATTTTCCTTCACACAAAAAAAAATTTACTTCTTTCCCAACTACAACGTTTTCATGTGCCAAACACTTTAATTTACATCATAAATACATATTAAACACTGATAAAAATCATATTTAAATATTAGTTATGTAAGGAATTTTGTATCGTAAAATCAATTAAACATTAAATCATGAAACTATTATCAGGTATCAGCAAAAGATTATTAATTTTTCTCATTATAGGTACGTACGGCACCTTAATGTCACAAGAATCTCTAACGCTTGCATCAAAACCGCAACTGAAGATTTCGGGCACTTCCAGTCTCCATGACTGGGACATGGTTTCGGAGGTTGCCGAGGGCAAACTTACTGCCACCATCGCTGACAATCAGATTACCGACATCACTTCAATGGTGGTAAAAATGCCGGCAGAAAGTATCAAGAGTGGCAAAAATGGCATGGATAAGAACGCATATAAGGCCATGTACACAGACAAACACAAATATGTAACGTTCAACCTTAAATCTGCAATAAAAACAGGTGATGGCAGTTGGACGCTCAACGGAACTTTTAGCATTGCCGGCACAACAAAGTCAGTGGACCTAAAGGTTAAACAAACTTCCGCAAATGGTAGTTATAGCTTTTCAGGAAGCCACGCTTTCAAACTTACCGATTACGGTATCGAACCACCAAAAGCACTGATGGGAACTATCAAAACCGGTGATGAAGTAACCATTTCTTTCAACGTAAATTTCAAATAAATCAATAACCTAATAACTTAATAATTAATAACTTAAATTTAAACAAGATGAAAAAATATTTTTTGATTATCGCAGTCCTATTGGGTCTGACAACTTTGGCCCAAGCACAGGAACTTCGAAACTTTAGAACTTATGACAAGAACGGTGTCAATGTATTTGAAACTCCAAAAGATACCACAAGCTCCTCAAACGAGGTACACGTGAAAATAGGCGGTGCGTTTGCACTCCAATTTCAGGCCATAGACCACGAAAACAATGCCAATTTTGTTGATAACGGTAACGGAGGCAACGCCAACCAACTGTATGCCATTGGCAACAACTTTAACCTTGCAACTGCCAACTTGGATCTGGACGTTAGGTTGTATGACGGTATCAACCTGCACTTAAGGACATACCTCTCTTCAAGGCACCACCCTGAACCATATGTAAAAGGCGGTTACATCACCATCGATAAGTTAGACTTTATCGAAGAAGGATTCCTCAAAAACGTCATGGACAAAGTAACCTTGAAGTTCGGCCACATGGAAAACAACTATGGTGATGCGCATTTTAGGCGTTCAGATAATGCCTTGGCAATTTACAACCCGTTTGTAGGAAACTATTTAATGGATGCATTCACTACTGAAGTTGGTGCAGAAGTTTACTACCAACACAATGGCTTGTTGGCAATGGTAGGCGTTACCAATGGTAAACTGAACCAAACCGCCTTTAAAGGCACTACAAGCCCTTCCACAATATTGAAATTGGGCTACGACAAACAAATTGATGCAGATTTGAGATTACGCTTAACCGGGTCTATGTACCACACAGCGCACTCTGCGAGAACCTACCTATATTCTGGTGACAGAACCGGCTCAAGATACTATTTTGTAATGGAAAACAGTGCAGCTTCTTCATCTGCCCAATATGCCTCTGGCCGTATAAATCCAGGTTTCAACAACGAAATGACAGCTTTCATGATAAACCCATTCATCAAATACAAAGGCCTGGAATTCTTTGGGTTGATTGAAACTGTTTCCGGTAAAACAAATGCCGAAACCGACAACAGAAATGCATTCCAATTGGGCACTGAACTGTTGTACCGTTTTGGAAGCAACGAAAACTTCTATGTAGGAGGCAGGTACAACAGCGTAAGCACAGAGCTTGCCAATGGCGACGACGTTGACGTTACCCGTTTCAACCTTGGCGGTGGTTACTTTATGACCAAAAACATCTTGGTAAAACTTGAATATGTCAACCAAAAATATGATGGTTACAACCAAAACAGTATATTGCACGACGGTAAATTCAATGGCTTCGTTGCCGAAGCCGTAATCGCGTTCTAACAATAAAGCCATGCGGATTTTCAGCTACCTCATATTGATAATTCTCGCTACCCCGTTCAGCAAGAGCAGTACATCGGACTATATGGTCATCTGCACAAATGAATTTACGGTACAGGGAAAAACATCATTGGGCAGCTTTGTTTGCAGCTATGAAATGCCCGCAAGCGACACCTTGTTTTTCAATAACAAAAAAAGGAACGCAAAGATTATCCATACACTCCCCGTAAGGAGTTTTGGATGCGGTAATTTTATCCTCAATGGCGATTTTAGAAAAACGCTCAATGCGAAGGAATATCCGGAAATTAAGATTGAACTGTCCAACTTTAGGATAACTGACAACAGATATACCTGTGACCTGATGCTCAACTTGGTTGGAAAACCAAAACAGTTCAAGGATCTGGAACTTCAGTTTTACAACAACTCAATGTGTGGCGAACTTGTTCTGAACTTCAGCGATTTTGATTTGGAACCGCCCAAAAAACTCGGCGGCATGGTAAAGGTCAAAGAAGAAATAGCATTGAACATCAAAATGGTAAGTTCAAACTGATATTTTCAATCCCTGAACAAACACCCCAAAAGAAGTAGCTTTTGGGGTGTTTTTTTGCTATTGGCCGATCCTCTACAGGCCACGCCCACACGCATTATCTGCATTTTACAGATCCAAAATCACCTACAACCATATTTTTCATTTTACCAATGTCGAAAATCCAATAATTATTTGTACTTTGAGTTGCCAATACACAACATTGCTATGAGCAAACAACTATCGCCATTTACCAAGGCACAACTATTGCCCCAAGAAGAAACCCTAGAAATCTTGAGAAAAAAGGGAGAATTGTTCATCGGAATCCCCAAAGAAACCCACTTTCAGGAAAAACGCGTTTGCCTGACACCCGATGCCGTGTCAGCATTGGTAAGCAACGGCCACAGGATAATGATTGAAGCAGGAGCCGGCGATGGTGCCAACTTCAAGGACAAACAGTACAGCGAGGCCGGAGCAGAGGTTACAAACGATAAAGCCAAGGTCTTTTCATGCCCTATTGTCCTAAAGGTCGAACCACCCTCCTTGGACGAAATCAAGCTCATCAATCCGCAAACATTGCTCATATCGGCGCTGCAACTCAAAACACAAAGCAAAAAATTCTTTGAAGCCCTAGCCTCAAAAAGGGTCACGGCTCTCGCATTTGAATTTATAAAAGATGAAGACGGCGCCTACCCTGCCGTCCGAGCGTTAAGCGAAATTGCCGGTACAGCATCCATATTGATTGCAGGAGAAATGCTGTCCAATATCAATGGCGGTAACGGCCTAATGTTTGGAAATATCAGTGGCGTACCACCAACCGAAGTAGTCATCATTGGAGCGGGAACCGTTGGCGAGTTTGCCGCACGTTCCGCTATTGGACTTGGTGCCAATGTAAAGATTTTTGACAACAACATATCCAAATTGCGCATGATTCAGGCAAATCTCGGCCAAACCCTCTACACCTCTACCCTACAGCCCAAAAATCTCATCAAGGCACTGAAACGTTGTGATGTGGCCATTGGAGCTGTAAGAGGGACCAATAGGGCGCCAATCGTCGTGACCGAAGCCATGGTGGACTGCATGAAAGCAGGCGCAGTTATCATTGACGTAAGTATCGACATGGGTGGTTGCTTTGAAACCAGCGAAATTACAAGCCACGACCGCCCTACTTTTGAGTACAACGGCATTACACATTATTGCGTTCCGAACATTTCGGCGCGTTACTCACGGTCCGCATCGGTGTCCATCAGTAACATTTTCACCCCTTACCTGATCAAGATTGCCGAAGATGGCGGTATCGAAAACGCCTTGCGTTTTGACAGAGGTTTAAAAAATGGATTGTACCTTTACCACGGCATCTTGACCAACAAGTCCATAGCAGATTGGTTCCACCTAAAATATAATGATGTCAATCTATTGATTTTTTGATTTATAAGAACTGATTAAATGAAATTGATACACCGCGTCGCCTACTACCTTGGCGGCTTTTCCATTGGCCTTATTATCTTGGCGTTCATACTTCAAGGCAAAAAGACATCTTGCGATTATGGCCCAAATGCCCGTACCACAAAAAACATTGCCAACAAGAAAAAAAATTATTCAGATGCCGTAAAAACGGTCATGACCGAATATCAAATGGATACCTTGGACGTATCAAACCTGATACGCTTTGGTGATGTCGATTTTTCAAAAAGCGATACCAAGGCTATGGACTGTAAATTGTATGTCATTTACAATAGCTACAAAAAAAAGGAATTTGAAATAACCGTTGAAAATTGCGACAGCTTGGCGAAGGTAGTACGTATTCAACCAAAAAATTAGGTAAAATCCAAAAAAAAACTTTTCCAAAGTTTTGAGACTTTGGAAAAGTTTGGGTTTATCTTATCTGTCCAAAATTACTTTTTTGGTGTAAACATTGTTATCATTGGTCAATTTTAAAAGGTAGAGCCCATTTGAAAATTTGGACATATCGATCAACCTTCGGAAACCAACCCTATCTTCTTCTTCGATGACTTCATGGTACAGCACCTTTCCGGCCAAATCGTACATGGTAAGGCTGGACGCCCTTAAAAGCCCGCTGATCTTGATTTTCAAATCGCCAGAGGTCGGATTCGGGAAAACCACAAAATCAAACGGCTGCGTATTAATAATATCATCCGGTACGGAACAATCATTTACGAAGACCGTGACATCTGCTGTATCGTAATCCAATTCGTTATACACCGTGACAGAATATTCGGTGGTTTCATCGGGTGTTACGGTGATGGTCTGGGTCGTATCTCCCGTGCTCCACAAATATTGATCACCACCTGAAGCCGTCAAGATAACACTTTGGCTTCGGCAAATCGTTTGATTCTCTCCAGCAAATGCAGTTACTTGAGGAACCACATTGACTGTTACAGATTTTTGATCTGACGCACAATCGTTAACATACCCTACCACACTATATGTTGTTGAAGATCTAGGGCTTACCAAAATGTTCGGTTGGGTCGCACCATTGTTCCATTCATAAGTATCTGCTCCAACGGCAGAAAGCGTTACAAACTCCCCTTCAAGAATAGTGACGTTGTCTCCATTGATAATATCAACCACTGGGATTGGTGTTACAAATACAGTTACTTCATCGGTGTCTTGAGAATTACCCACAAAAGCCGTCACCGAATAAGTAGTGGTTACAATAGGGCTTACGGTGATACTCTGGGTTGTTTCTCCGGTACTCCACAAATACGTATCGCCACCATGAGCTGTCAATGTGACGCTAAAGCCTCTACAAACCCCCCTGTTTTCGCCGGCGTCTGCAACTACAGTTTCCGGCAGGACTGTTACCACAACGCTGTCAGTGCTTTGGCATCCGTTGGATGTTCCGGTAACGGTATAGGTTGTGGTTGCCGTTGGACTCACGGTAATACTTTGGGTTGTTTCTCCCGTGCTCCACTGGTAACTGTCGGCACCTGTGGCCGTCAAAATGGTGCTTTCGCCTTCGAATATAGTCACATCGTTACCTGCATTAACAGTTGGCGGATTGTTGACAGTAACGGTGACCTCATCACTGCCGCTGCAGCCGTTCTGGGTTACCTCAACACTGTATGTCGTCGTGGCCGTTGGGCTCACGGTGATGCTCTG